>Ga0172371_10002506_pt1 | contig 29122 bp, 36 predicted proteins | sample Lak12m_FD_114543 | JGI IMG/M metagenome (GOLD analysis project Ga0172371, IMG submission 114543) | Freshwater microbial communities from Kabuno Bay, South-Kivu, Congo - kab_022012_12m | ecosystem: Environmental > Aquatic > Freshwater > Lake | place: Democratic Republic of the Congo: South-Kivu...
AGCAACTGCACAGGGAGGGGTTTATGTACTCGAAGAGGCAGTCAAAGAACTACAAGCAAGAAGAAAAGCTTCTTCTGGGCATAGCAAGCAACTTACAGTAGCAATACAGGGCTTTGGTAATGCCGGCCGGAGTGCTGCAGAGATTTTGTATTACTATGATGAAGCTTATAAAATAGTGGCTATTTCAGATTCTCGAGGAGCGATTTATTGCGAAGAAGGTATTAATGTTCCATTTTTATCTTCACACAAAGCTTCCTCTGGACATATATCTGGTTATAACAATGCTCAAAAAATCACTTCAGAAAAATTATTAGAATTAAACGTAGATGTTTTAATTCCGGCAGCGCTAGAAAATTCAATTACAGAAGAAAATGCCAAGAAAATTAAAGCTAAATTTATTTTAGAACTGGCTAATGGACCGATTACACCCACAGCTGAAGAAGTTATCCTCGCCAGTGGAAAAACAATTATTCCAGATATCCTTGCGAACGCGGGTGGTGTTACGGTAAGCTATTTCGAATGGGTTCAAAACCGTGAAGGACATTATTGGAGTTCAGAAAAAGTTCAAGATTACCTTAGTGAAAAAATGAAAAAATCATACCAAGATGTGTTAGCTTTAAAAAATGAATATAAAACAGATTTCAGGACCGCTGCATATATTTTGGCTATATCAAGAATCGCTGAAGCCCAAAAAGACCTTGGTTTTCATTAAATTTTCACGACTCTATTTCTTAGACCTTCTCTGGTTTTTTTATCTCGTTGAAAAACATTTTGCATACAGGTTCTTCTGACTCACAAAATCCAATAATTAATTTGCCGGCTTTTTTGGCATAACCAATTTCCGCCATAGCACTTTTCCCAAGATAATCATCTTTGTTATAGACATAAAGACAATCACATCTCTCGATCTCTTCATAGAAACGCTTGTGACACATGACTAGCTCTTCTGGGCTAATATCCCCAAATTTCCCGGTTAGTTCTAAATCAATTTCTTTTGGTGTTAAAAGATCATGACCATTACCACCAAAAATTTCTTTTAGATTATCCCAGTCATCAGCAAATTTTAAACTCGAACAAAGTAAAATTTTCATTAATTATTTTTTAGAAATTTTTTTCTTACTCCAAGATTCCATTTCTTCGCCCTTCAATTTTTTATCTAGCATCTCAAGTTCCTCATAAATACCCTCTATCAGCTGGTAATTTTTCGCTTCCTTGAGACTAACCCACTTATAATCAACCATATCTTCTTCTAATTTTACTTCACCGCTTGCCCAATCTGCATACAAACTAATTATTATTGCTGGAATCCCATCGCTTCTGATATAGACAAGACTGGTTACATAATTAATATTTTTTATTTCAAGACCTACTTCTTCTTTCACTTCTCTTCTTGAGAGATCTTCGAGAACGTTATACCAATGATCATTGGTATCCTTCGTGCGGCTCATATAATCTGTGGTTTCTAACTTTCCGCCAGGCACTGTCCAAAAATTAGGAAAATTTTTCTCTTTTTCCGATCTTTTACTGATTAAATATTTTCCATCTTTTACTACAATGACTGTAGTTAAAAAATAGTGAGCTTTATCTTCATCATAAGGAAGCATATAAACCTCTTTCGTTTATTATTTAGTCTTCGTGATTTCTTTAATAAAGTTTTCGATTTTGTATTCTTTTATGTTTTTAACACTAAGAGTACGAACAGCTATTGTTTTTGTCTTTATTTCTTTCTCACCCACAACTACCATAAATGGTATTTTTTGAAGTTCCGCTTCGCGTATCTTTTTTCCAACAGTCTCGTTTTCATCACGAATCTCAACTCGAATTTCTGCCTCTTTCAGTTTTTCTGTGACATCGCGAGCATATTTCTTTGACAGCTCTCCAACTGTAATAACTGCCACTTGAATTGGTGCAAGCCAAAGTGGAAAGGCACCGGCATAATGTTCTATTAAAATTGCTAGAAACCTTTCATAGGAGCCAAGAATTGCTCTATGAATCATAACCGGTGTAACCTTTTTTCCCTTATCATCTGTATATTCGAGTCCAAACCGTTTCGGCATTGCAAAGTCAAGTTGAATTGTTGCTAGCTGTCTTTCATTTCCAAGTGAATCTTTAAACATAAAGTCTAATTTTGGACCATATAGTGCTGCTTCTCCCTCCATCTTTTTTGCGTCTAACTTTTGATCTTTTGCAGTTTCTTCAAGAATATTTTCCGCTTTATCCCAATCTTTAGGTTCACCTATATATAATTCTGGCTTTGTATAATCTCGAACCGAAAGTGAAACCCAATGTTTACCATAAAGCCCTAAATTTGTATAAAACTCTTTAACGATTAAACAAAGATTACGAACCTCTTCACCTATTTGATCCGGCCGACAAAAAGTATGACCATCATCACAAGTAATTGCACGAACCCTACCTAAACCCCCAATTTCTCCAGGCTTTTCATCTCGATACATCATTGTTGATTCCATATAACGAATGGGTAAATCGCGATAACTTCTGGGTTTTGAAGCATAAATTTGAGTATGATGTGGACAGTTTACCGGTTTTAAGACGAATTCTTCTTTATAATGACTTTTGACTACGAAAAGCTCCCCTTCAAATTTTTCAGCATGACCAGAGATTTCATAAAGTTTTTTCTTGGCCATGTGTGGAATGGTCACTAATTCTACTCCATATTTTTTGCTAATATCATAAAGAGCTCTCTGAAGTTCGTTTCTGATTATCGTACCTTTCGGTGTGAAAAGAGGTAACCCCGCACCTACAAGCTCTGAAAATGTGAATAAATCCAATTCTTGACCCAACTTTCGATGGTCTCTTTTTTTGGCTTCTTCTAAATTTAATACCTCACCTTCAAGTTCTTTTTTAGTACTAAAAGCAAGCCCATAAATGCGAGTAAGCATTTTATTTTTTTCAGAACCTTTCCAATAGGCACCAGCGATTGCAGTAAGTTTAAAAGATTCTGTGTTAAGATCATGCGTATTTGCCACATGTGGTCCGGCACACAAATCGTTAAGAGTACCTCTATTATAAAAACTGACTTTTTTCTCTCCTGCATTTTTAAAATCCTTGAGTAATTCAAGTTTGTAGGATTGTTTTTGGGCTTTTAGTATTTTTTCAGCCTCTGAAATAGTTCTTTCTGTTTTAGTAAACGGTTCAGCTGCTACAATTAATTCTCGCATCTTTTTTTCTATTTTTTGAAGGTCATTTTCGATGATTGGTTTTTTAAATTCAAAATCATAATAAAACCCATTTTCTGTTGCGGGACCCATTCCTAATTTAGTGTCTGGGAACATTAACAAAACTGCCTCTGCTAAAACATGAGAGTAAGAATGTCTAATAATTTCAACAGCTAAAGCTTTATCCTTCTCCATAAGTGCTTAGATTATAGCACAATTTTTATGCTTGCGTTAACTTCGATTTTTTGAGTTCAAGCCACCAAAGAGTCGAACCTATTTCGCTTACTGAAACAAAGAATCCCATTAAGGTAAGGTAGATAAAAAGACAAGGTAATATTAAAATTCCCATAATAATAACACCAACCCATATTTTTGCCAAAACAAACAATGTTAGTCCAATTACAACCGGTATAAAAATTAGGAGTCCTGCAACAGATCCGATACCGGCTATAATGCTGAGTATGATTCCGAGCAAAAAGGTCCACCAAAACTTACCCTTAATTAATTCTTTTGATTTTTTTAGGGCACTAATTGGCGTCTGTCTCTCTAAAACAACGAATGGTGATGCCATAGTAAAAATTATCCCTAAATAGACGAATAATGGGACTAATGCTAAGAGTACAATAACTACTAGAGCAAGCGCTATCCAAGCTCCCTTTTCCTGTAAAGCAACAATTAGTGCAACCACCGGGATCGCAAGGATTGCTATGAGTGCGAGTGTAAGTAAAAAAGGTATTACACCCCTTAGAACAATCATTTCCCAAACAGTTCTTTTACCAACCCGACCCATAATTTTACGATTAACTTCTTTTGAATCTTCGAGCATCTTAGTGCCGTTAATGATAGATGCCGATGCCCAGTTGCTCAAAATTGAACCAATAATTAAACCTGCAAGAATCAAAATAGTGCCAACAATAATAATTAAGAAAAGATTATCTATAATCAGCTGAGGCAAATGAAATTCCGTTTGGGCTCTTTCTAGATCACGAGAATCAAAAGTGTTAAAACTAGAACCACCTCCTGCAAAAAGAGCAATCCAAAAGCCATAAAACCAAAAAGCTTTGTGATGCCAGGCATATTTGAATGACTTCGTAATAATATTTTCAATTGGCACGAATTTATTATTGTACTAATTAAGTTGAAAAACAAGAGTAAAAAAGGTAAAATAATGCTCGAAACTAAAATCATACTTGGTTAAAATCTGCCGATTTTAACCAAAAAAGGACGTGTAACGGAAGAACTAAAATGTCGAATAGAGAAGACATTAAGTACTAAAGTTTACACCGACGTGGGTGGTTAGCTCAGCTGGTTAGAGCGTCGCGTTGACATCGCGGAGGTCACAGGTTCGAACCCTGTATCACCCACCATCTAAAAAAATCCTTTTTCTAAATTTTAAATTCTAAAATATTTATGCAAAACTCTTTACAAACTTATTAGGTAGAGATAAAATTTGGGCAAAGTCACAGGGGGCCGAAATCGTAACTGTTCAAGGAGCCTAAAATGGACCAAGAACTAGCCCAAAAAATAATAAAAGAAATATCTCGCTTTTCGGCCAAGAGATATGCAATAACCGACATTCACGGGATTGTGCTCGCTAAAACCCCTAATTTTAGTCTTGCGCATGATCCGCTCGAAATAAAATCTAAAAGAAGTTTTCCAATTTCTTATGATAATCAGAGGATCGGTTTTTTATATATTGATGAAAATCTGGCAACTGTTAAAGATATCGGTAATATAATTAAATCCATGACTGATTTAATTGTGCATCAAAGTTTTTTTGCAATTGCACTCACTCGGGATGAAAAAAGGTTAGACAATTTGATTTTTGATTTTTTTAAAACCGATAAAAATGAAACAGGTGATCTTGAAAGGACTTTAAGAGGTTATAGTCTTTCATTCAAAGAACATCGCCTTGCCATAATCTTAGAAATTTCTCAAAATAATTATTTAGCCAACGAAACAGTTTCGTATACTCAAGAAAGGGAGCAAAAAATTGCGCATATAAAAAGGGAATTAAGCTTTCTTTTTAACTCTTTTTATACAAACCATCGAAATAATATTGTCTCATACCTAGGTGGTAACACATTTTTAGTTTTAAAAGATATGGGCAGTGATCCTGAAAAATATGAAGATGCATTCAAAAAAACGCTACCAACACTTTTTTCTAATTTAAAATCTGAGCTTAGAACAGAAATTACAATGGGAATCGGTGAATACAAACCGGGTTTAAATGGACTTAAAGAAAGTTTTAACGAATCAGAAACTGCATTGAAGTTTGGACGACAGAATTGGGGTGCAAACCACCTTTATCATTTTGATAGTTTCGGAGTTGTTGCCCCTCTATTTTCCGGTGCCAACGATGAAAATGTAAATGTATCACAAAAATTAGTTCGAGATCTTAAAAACCACCCAGATTTATTTAAGACTCTTGTAACATACTTTGAACTAGATATATCCCTTTCAAAAACTGCAAAAAGACTAAAAATACACAGGAATACACTAATTTATCGTTTAGAAAAGATAGCCGATATTACAAACCTAGATCCACGAATTTTTAATGACGCATTTCAATTATACTTAGCTTTGGTATTAAACCGTTATTCAGGAGTAAAAAATGGAAATTAAAATAACACATCTGAAAAAGCTAGAGAATGAATTTGTTAATATTTCAGTTAACGAGAGTTTTAAAGAACTAATCTTTTGTGATTTGAATGGGAAAGATATAAAAAAGAACAATTACCACGAAAAAGCACAAAGAGCAGCTGAGAGTAAAAAAAAGCAAAGTGAAGGTAATTTATTGTGGGTGCCCATAATAATCGATGATAATATAATTGGAGTAATCGGTGCCGAAAACATTTATGACAATAAAGAAAAAATTGACCTCATCAAAGGTATTTTAGATGAATATTCCTATAATGAATACTTAGCTGGAGAATTGTATAACACCCTAGATCACAAAAATAATTTTTTATTTGAAATACTTACTGGAAATGGATTTAAAAATTATGAGGATGCAATAGATAGAGGTGATATCTTAGGTTTAAACCTGAGAAATCCGCAATCGGTAATGGCTATAAGAATTTCTGGGATTTTTAAGAAATGGTATCAAAAGAGTCGTGGCTTAACCACAAGTGAAAAGAAGATATTGATTGAAAACCAGTGTACAAATTTAATTTCAAAACTAGAAAGCTCCTTTTCACAGAACGATGGTCAAGTTATTGTAGCATGTTTTTCAGAAGACCTCTTTATATGTTTAATCTCAACCGATCCTAGTTATAATATTAATAAACGAGCACAAATCCTAAAGAAAAGAGCAGAATTTTTTGCCGAGAATATACATAAAAATTTAAATATTGAGCCAACTATAGGGATAGGACAGTACTATAATGGTTTTGCAGGGCTCAAAAAATCTTATATTGATGCAATCAGTGCGCTTAGTATAGGAGAGCGTATTTGGACTAATCAGAGGATATATAATATTTTAGACATTGGGATGCTGATTTCAATTGAATCAAGGGTGCCATTTGAACGAAAATGTGAACTAGCTCTTCAGATTCTGGGTCCTGTATTAAAAAATGAGGCTCTTTTTAAAACTGTCGATGTTTTTTTAGGATTGGATATGAGTCTATCGGTCGCAGCCAAGAAACTACATTTGCATCGTAATACTCTTATATATCGACTGGACAAAATTCAATCGTTAATAGGGCTCGATCCAAGGAAATTTAATGATGCTATACAAATAAAACTAGGGATTATACTTTATGGCCCGAGTATCCGTTGCAGTTAATTCTCATTTTTAATACCGTAGTCATTCTTTATTAGAATTAAGACTAGCACAACCAATACTAATGACCCCAAAAAGGCAATAACAACAGAGGTAGGGTCTAGTTGAGTCGAGATTCTTCCTATTTTTAAACCAGAATAAAGAACCCCTCCGACAAATGCACCAATAATACCCGCTCCAATAGTTCCTGTTGCGTATTTCCTAGTTCGAGGAAAAATAAAACTCACAAACAAACCTGCAATGAGTCCCGTAATTATCCATGTAACGATACTATATAACATTGGTGATTCCTCTGATTAATTTTTAACAACATATTGCAAATAAATCACTATATAAGTTAACTAAATTTTGCATAATTATATTGTCATTAAAATACCGATTTGCTAATATAGCCTAAAGGGGGCCTTTCACTCGGAGGGTAAGGCGTGTAGCCTAAGGCCGGCTCCGAAATTATTTGGAAAGGAGGTGATAGGTATGAACGTTAGCGAATATGCAGATTTGACGGTTGTGGCTGTTACAGATTCTACTAAAGGTATCCTTAATTACTTACCAAAGGTTTTCTGGGCTGTTATCGTAGTTCTTGTCGGTGTTCTAGTTGCTTGGGCAGTTAAAACTCTACTCGTCAAAGGTCTTAAGTTAATTAAACTAAAACCTTATACGGATGCTGTTGGGTTAAATAAAGTTTTCCCAGGACAGTTAGACTTAGTCAATCTACTTGGTGATTTGGTTAAGTGGATTATTATAATCGTCTTCCTACTCCCTGCACTAGAAATTTTAGACTTAGCTATCTTTACTGAGATAGTCGCAAGCATAGTGGCTTATCTGCCGAATGTCCTAGTAGCTGTTATTATCTTGGTAGTTGGTACTGTATTAGCTGATCTACTCGCAAGAGTAATTGAATCAGCTACTCATACTCTAGGTGCTAAAGCTGCTGCTTTTGCTGCAGACTTTGCCAGGTGGACCGTTATCATTATTGCGGTGCTGTCAGCAATGACTCAACTCGGTATCGAGATTGTAGTGATAAATCAGGTAATAACAGGTATCGTTGCAATGCTTGCTATCGCTGGTGGCCTAGCATTTGGGTTAGGTGGCCAAGGTGCAGCTAAAGATGTCATCGATAGATTCCGAAAAAATCTTCCAAAATAAATATCAAAGAATTCATAAAAAAACACTTTGCTCTCAGCAAAGTGTTTTTTTATGACTCTCTTTTACCCTGATAAAAAAGTGCCGCTTCTTCAGGGGGGACTGGATTAATTACAATTCCAGTACCAAGTTCGAACCCGGCCCAAACATTTGGCCTTGGTGATAGCTTTAAAATCATATGATGTGACTCACAATCAAGTGAATTCTGGAAAAAATAGTTATAAGAAATATCAATTTCATCAAGTCTCTTTAAGATAATTTTAAAAGCCCGTGCAAAGGAGATCTTTTCGTTTTCGTGTAAAAATTCGATTGAATGGATATGCCGCTTTGGAATAAACCAGGCTCCATAGGGAGATTCGGAAGCATAGGGAGCAAGAACGAAAAGATGTTCATCTTCCCAAATTACCCGGGAGCTTTTAGATTCACTTTTTATAATATCGCAATAAGGACAAGAGTTATGCACCCGTATATAATCATCCATAGCCGCTGCCTCTTGTTCTATCCTCGGTGGAAGCATTGGCACAGCAATAAGTTGAGAATGTGAATGTGGTATAGACGCTCCAGCTTTACCACCTTCATTTTTAAATAAAATTGTGTAGCAAATACCTTTTAATTTTGATGCATAAAGATACCTATCAATATAAGCATCAAATACCTTAACAATGTGATCTTGCGAAAATTCGTGGATCTCTTTTCCATGTTCCGGTGTTTCCACAATAACTTCCTGGTGTCCATATGCTTTTAGGTTATCTCGGGACAATGCAGGAAAATCGTTCATAATGGATTTAATCAGCCACTGTTTCCCAGTCGGGTATTGATAAACTGACTTGTGCTTCTTAATATCGTCTACTTCTGGACGACAAAAATAACAAGCTTTAGTTTCTTCTTCTGGTTTTTTAATTATTTTATGTGGTCTGCGGTTCCGTTTGGGAGCTATTATTACAAATTGCTCCATAAAATAATGTTTTCTAATTTCTGACTTACTCATTCCCCTCCTAACTATTATTTTAAACTAAAAAGCCTACCAAAGTAAATGATTCTTATTTGTTGCTTTATTTATCACTTTATGTTATAATTTACTTCTCAGTTAATCAGACGATTACCCCGCACCTATAAGTCACTGAGATAAAATCTCTTATTTAATAATTTAGTCATACAGAAGAGTATCATTCTCAGTAAAATCTATCTATTACTAAATCCATTAGGATTTGTGACTTATAGGTGCGGGGAGGAAAGTCCGGGCACCTTGGATAAAAATAGTCGCTAACGGCGACCGGTTGTGAGACTAGGGAAAGTGCCACAGAAACAATACCGCCACTATGCTACGCACTGAGTTTTGAATTATAAATTAAGAATTATGAGTTTTGGTAAACACTATATAACAATTGCTTTAAATAACCATCACTGGAAATTGAAAAATGGAAATTGAAAATTTCGTGCGGAGCACAGTGGTAAGGGTGAAAAGAGTGAGGTAAAAGCTCACAGTGTTTGTTGGTGACAGCAAACAGAGGTAAACCCTATTTGGTGCAAGATGGGTGGATCTTAAATATAATCCAACATATGTTTCTCGAAACTGAAAATGTTTCAAAAAACTCTATTTGTTTGAAAAAGTCACTATCCAGACCTTAGATTTAAGATCCCATCGCATAGATAGATGATCGTCGTGCCGTGCTTTGCACGGAATTCTAAATTCTAAGTTCTAAATTCTCAAACAGTTCTAATTTGAAAATTAGAAATTGATAATTGATTTAAAACTTAAAAATGAAAATTTAAAATTCCATGCAGGGCATGGCTTACAGAACCCGGCTTACAGATTAACTGAGAATCAAAAACACCTCCTAATTGGAGGTGTTTTTGATTAGTGACAAGAATCACAACTAGAACAACCTCCGCCACAACCTTCAAAATCTTTATCAGTTATTTTATAGTCAAAGTCATTTGTACCGCAACCTGGGCATACTAGATTTTCTTTTGGTACTGACTCTAAAGTCTCATATTCAGCTTTACATTTTTTGCATTTTAAATTTGCTATTTTCATCTATTTAGTAACCTTAGCCGCTATTTTTTCAAAAACAGCAGGATTTTTTGAGGCAATTTCAGCTAGAATTTTACGGTCTAAATCGATTTTTTCTGCTTTTAAACCCGCAATAAATTTACTATATGACAAACCAAAGTTTTTAGCTGCTGCTGATATTCTTATGTTCCAAAGAGCCCTAAAATCACGTTTCTTACGTCTTCTATCGATATAAGCATTCGAGCCAGATTTAAGGATTGCTTCTTTCGCACGTTTGACACTTCGACTTCTCATATCACGCATGCCTTTGGTCTTTGCAAGAACTTTCTTATGTTTTCTTTTTGTTACAATTCCGCCTTTTACTCTCATATTTTCTCCATTATCTAAATACCAAGCATTTTTTTAACATTTTTTGCATCACCACTAGCTAAATTGCGATCTTTAGCATATTTCCTTTTTCGGTCCTCTGATTTTTTTCCCAAAAGATGCGAAGAATAAGCAGACCTTCTTTTTAGTTTTCCTTTTGCTGTTAGTTTAAAGCGCTCTTTAGCACCACTATGTGTTTTTTGCTTATTTTTCATTTTCTTTAACTTTCCCTGGTTTACCGACATATAAACTCATATTCATGCTTCGACCTTGTAACTTTGGTTCTTGATCTATCTTCACATCACCCAGTTGGGCTGTAAATTCTCGGAGCACCTTTTCGCCTAACTCAGGGTGAGCCATTTCACGTCCACGGAATCTTAACTGCAGGGCGAGTTTATTTCCTTTTTCCAGAAACTCTTTTGCTCGAGTTAGTTTTGTGTCGAAATCATGCTTACCGATTTTGACAGATAAACGAATCCCTTTTTGATCCTGATTCTTCTGCTGTTTTTTTGATTTTTGAAGCTTCTTTTCCTGCTCGTAACGATATTTTCCCCAATCTATAATTTTACATACTGGGGTCTCAATGTTTGGAGAAACTTCGACGAGATCTAAGCCAGCTTCCTCCGCTTTTAAAAGCGCCTCACCGAGACTAATGACACCAAATTGTTGGCCATTTTCGTCGATTAGTCTGACATTAGACGCTCTAATCTCTTTATTGATTTTTAACTTCTGCGAAATGCTTTCTCCTTAAATCTCTTGGCAGTATTTTAACAAAAAAAACTGTTTTCGTAAAGGGTTAGATTTTTCTTTTTTTAGATACTATCACTCTAATCGTTTTTTCTGAGGTTGTTATCCCAATTGGCGTTTGTCCTATGAGCTGTCCATCAGCAGTAACGTCAGTTGGTTTTCGAGTTTCTATATCAATTCTTTTTGAGTGAAAAACTGAAATTTTAGGCCATTCTACTGAGGTGATTTTTGGTAGATAACCATACTTCAGAGCCTTAGATCCTGGCACTTTTGTAATCACAACCGTATCAAGCAACTGTTTAGAGCTAGCACCTTTTTGTTTTTTCTTGATCGGTGAGAAGCTCTCTCCGGCAATAAAAATATTAAAACATTCCGCCTCTGCCTCATAGCTATTATCGAACCTCAAATATGCTTTTATCGGTTTATATGCTGAAGCATGTTTAAGCATCGAAAGTGAAAACTTTATTTTCTCTGGCAGATTACCTTTTGATAGCCGTCTCAAGTGAGCAATACGAGGTTCAAAACCAATTGCTACAGAAGTCACAAAGTAGCGATCTCCTACTTTACCAAGATTAATCTCTTCTATTTTGCGAGCAGCGAGGATTCCTGTTGCGCTATACCAATCCTTAATACCCAGATTATCAGCCAGATCATTAGTGGTACCTGTTGGTATTATACCTAGAGCGACTTTTTCATTATCCATTAAAGTATTCATTACTTCATTAATGGTTCCATCACCTCCAACCGCTACGATAGTTTTATAACCCTTAGAAATTCCTAGCCGAGCAAGTTTTGCCACATCGTCTGGACCGGTACTTTTTACAAATTCACCAAAAACACCAAGCCGCTTTAAGCGCTCGGTTAAACGTTCTTGAATTTTATTTACCTTTCCGCCACCAGCGGCTGGGTTAACGATATAGTAATACACTGGCTATTTTTCTTCTTTTTTCTTTTCTGTCTCTATAATTTCTTCAATCTCAACAACAGGTTCTATCTCTTTTTCTTGATGTGAAGCCGCCATTTGTGACTTGCCGGTAAAAATAGCTCCTGGAGCAATAGATAAAATACTTGCAGAAATATCACCGAGAACTTTTCCACTCTCGGTTAATTCTAATCTCTCAACAGCTTCGATATTTCCTTGAACCATTCCTGAAACACTAACATTTGTCGCTTTTACATTAGCAAGTATATTTGCATTCTTGCCAATTACAACTGAGCCTTTAGTTTTTACCTCTCCTGTAATTACACCGTCAACGATAATATCACCATCGCTTTTTATGTTTCCCTTCAATTTTACTGAAGTTCCAACAATTGTTTCTGCACCATGGCTTTTTGTGGGTGCTAGTTCTGTTTTTGGTTTTTCAAACATTTTCTTTCTTTCCTCCTTTTGCTATTTCTATTACTTTTATTTCTTCTTCACTTAAATTATGATCTGAGTGTCCTGATTTTATGGATTTTCCATAGACTCTGGTTCCTTCTCTTGAATGGATTGAGGAAATAACAAACCCATCATTAGATCCATTCAATAGACAGAGTGAAAAGCTTTGATTCCCACCAACATCACCATACGGATTGTAACGCAGAAAACCGGTTTTTTGATAACCTGAAAAAGCAATATCTCTGACATTTTCAATATCTTCTTTTGATTTTGCTACTTGTTGACTCATCTTTCTTACTTCTAACATATATTCTTCGATTTGACCGCCAAGATTTTTGGATATTTTGCCATCAAATAAAACCTTAGTTTTTCCTGCTATTTTCGAATATTTAGACGTCAAAAAAACCAGCCATCCCCCAATAGCCAGGAATAATCCTGCGATGGTAAAAAAATATATTTCTGACATGTACCTAAAAAAATATTAACAGAATTTTTTATTCACGTCAAAACGAGCTTTTAATTACCGGATTGGTATTATAAAATATGGTACATGAAAACAAGAAAGAAACATTCTTTTAAATACACAGATCCAGAAAAAAAACCGATAGAAAATACTCGAAAAGAAACTAAGAAAAAGACAATCGATAAAAAACCGCAACAACTGGTGCCTGATTATGTTAACCGGGACCTAAAAAGAACATTAATAATAATCGGTATTTTTTTAGCAATTTTAGTTATTATTTATATAATTCAATTAAAAACCGAGATATTAAACCCAATTCGTCAGATTTTCAACCTCTAAAATTATTCGTATCTTAATGCTTCAAGCGGATTGAGTTTTGAAGCTCTTCTGGCTGGCCAAATTCCTGCCAGTGTAGAAATTGCAAAAGCAAACAGAACCACCCAACCCGCAAATGACAACGGTATATAGAAATAATCGCTTGCCTTGCCTCCTACCTGGGTAGCAAGTATATTTGCTAAAAAGTTTATTAAAACGCCTAGAAACCAACCACCACCTACACCAAAAATACCACCAAGAAGTCCGATAACCGACGCTTCCGCTGTAAATATTCTTGCCACGTCTTTATCTCGACCTCCAATTGCTTTCATGATGCCGATTTCGTGCGTCCTTTCAAGGAGCGAGATTGTCATTGTATTAAAGATACCTATTGCAGCCACAGATAATGCAATAAATCCAAATCCGAATAAAACTGTCCTGACAATAGCAAATGCATTTTCAATTTGAGTTACTTTATCTGCCGTATTAGCTTTTGCATCATATCCCATAGATTCGATAGTTTTTTTGACCGTACTCACTTGTTTTCGAGTTGAAGTTTTTACATAGATATTTGAATATTCAGTTTCGCTTGTATTTTTGACTAATTTAATTGGCACCAATGACTTTGCACTTTTTTCATTCACATCTGTTGAAACACCGACAACTGTAAGTTCTTTGCCCTCACCCTGGTTATTTGCACCTTCAACAGTTCCTTTTCCTATGAATTTATAAGATATTTTTTTACCGATTAAACTTTTTGGGTCATCTATCTTAAGTGATTTAGCAACGGCAGAAGTAATGATTACTTCATTAGATTCTTCTCCTGAAAAAGTTTTTTTATCATCGATCAATATATCATAAAAGTCTAAATATTTTGGTTCTAGAGCAACAACGGCTGAAGAACCTTCATTACCCTCATATTTTATTACGGCTGCTGTATCAATACTTGCAGTTGTATCTGTTACATCTCCGATTTCCTTAAATTTATTAACCAGTTGGTCGTTAAGAATATTTTCCGGTTTTGAAGCAGGTCTTCTGACAGTAATTACCGTTAAAGCATTCATATTACCTAAATTACCTATAAGCAGCTTCTGAAGGCCAAATCCAAGTGAAACTAAAAATATAATAGCGCCTATTCCGACAACCACACCCATTACGGTTAGAGTTGTTCTCATTTTATTTCTGGCTAAGTTACCAAAAGCCATCCTGAATATATCAATCCACTTCATATTAACCCATGCTAATTGGACCGAGTCCTGATCCTTTAGGCTCTCCTTTTTTTGATTTTCCTTTTATTTCTTCGCTGTTAGAATCACTATCAACTTTATCAATATCAGTTGGAATATCAGGTGTATCTTGATTCAACTCAAGATCATCATTATTTTTTTCTTCTGGTAAATCCTTTTTTAGGTCTTCATTATCTTTTTCAATTTCTTCAGTAGTCACTATCTTATCTTTTTTGCCGGTTTTTATTTTTTCTTGAAGTTTATAATCTTCGATCTTTTCGGATGCTAAATCCTCTCGGATTCTCCCAGTTTTTGTAACTTCATCGATTTTTTTAACTTTTGAATTAACCTTAACATCGACAACTTTACCGTCTTTCATATAGAAAATTCGGTCAGCATAGTCAAGATACTCAGGGTTATGAGTGATTAGAACAACAGTTCTTTTCGATTTTCGATTCAAAGATATCAGTAATCTCATTACATCATTTGCAGATTTAGAATCTAGGTTACCCGTTGGTTCATCTGCAAGCATAATCCACGGATTTGCGACCAAACTCCTGGCTATTGCGATACGCTGTTGCTGACCTCCGGAAAGTTCTGAGGGAGTGTGCTTTTTATATTCACTCATTCCGACCACTTCTAATAAATTTTCTGCTCGAGCCATCCGTCTTCCTTTTGATATACGATCGAAGGCAAGTGGCAAAGCAATGTTTTCCACAACATTCATAGAAGTAATAAGGTTAAATGCTTGAAAAACCATACCAATTTTTGTTCTTCGATGCTTAGCAAGAGAAATAGCATCCATTGTGGTAAGGTCTTCACCTCTAACATATACTTTTCCAGTGGAAGGCCCTTGTAAGCCGGCGAGCATTGAAAGCAGAGTCGATTTACCACAGCCTGATGGTCCAAAAAATAATATAAATTCACCCGAATAAATTTCGAGTGTAACCCCTTTAAGTGCTTGAACATTTACTGCCCCAAGCTGAAACTCTTTTGTGAGATTTACTGCCTTAATGACAGGTATCTTTGCCAATACCCCTCCTTATATCTAAATTATATCTTAACTTAAAGCTTTTTTAAATATATTTTAGGATCTTGATCGATATTGCAAAGCTTCTGCAATGTGTGCCTCAGCAATAGCCTCCGTTCCTTCTAAATCAGCGATTGTACGAGCTAATTTTTTAATTCTAAAATATGAACGAGCCGAGAGATCAAGTTTTTCGGCTGCAGTTGTCAATAGTTCTTCGCTTGAATCATTGAGTGAAGCATAGAGGGTTATTTCTTTTTGATTCATTTCCGCATTAGTTTTAGTTTTTGATTTCTCAAAACGCTTCCTTTGGATTGATCGAGCATTATTAACCCTTTTACGGATAGATTCAGATGATTCACTTTCACCTTTATCTGCCAGTTTTTTTATTTCCACTCTGGGAACAGTTAAATGCATATCAATTCTGTCTATCAATGGGCCCGATATTTTTTTCTGATAACGAGCTATTTGAGATGGCGCACAGACACAATTTTTTGTTTCATCACCCAAATAGCCACATGGACAAGGGTTCTGAGAAGCAATTAATAGAAATTGGGCCGGGAATGTAACCGATTGGGTAGCACGTGATACATTAACAACTCCATCCTCGAGTGGTTGTCTGAGTACTTCAAGAACATTTCTGGAAAATTCCGGGAGTTCATCTAAAAATAATACACCGCGGTGAGCAAGAGTTATCTCCCCGGGTCGAGGAAAACGACCACCCCCGACTAAAGATATATCTGAAGAAGTGTGATGTGGACTTCTGAAAGGTCGCTCAGATATTAAGGGTATATTTTCATCGAGTAAACCGCTTATTGAATATATTTTCGTAATCTCTATCATTTCTTCAAAATCAAGTGGTGGTAAGATAGAGATTAGACTTTTAGCAAGCATAGTTTTACCCGAACCAGGTGGACCGGAAAAAAGAATATTATGGTTTCCGGCAGCGGCAATTTCAAGCGCTCTTTTCGCATGTTCTTGACCTTTAACTTGTGCGATATCAAAATCTACATTTTTATGATTATCTAAAATCTTTTCCTTACCAATTATGGGGGTGATTATTTTTTCATTTTTAAAATGAAGATATAACTCCAAAAGATTCATAATCGGATAAATATTAATCCCCGAAATAATTTCAGCTTCAGCTAAGTTATCTTTTGGAATAAATATGGCTTCCATTCCTGCATCCCTTGCAAAATGTACTATCGGCAAAATAGAGTTTGTATGCCTAAGGTTTCCATCGAGAGAAAGTTCACCTGCAAATAAATATTTTTTAGAATCAAACTCAATTTGACCAGACACAAGTAATAATCCTACAGCAATTGCCAAATCGAACACCGGACCTTGTTTTTTTACATCAGCAGGTGCAAGATTAATCGTTATCCTGCGATCAGGGAATTTTAAGTTTGTATTTTTAATTGCAGCTCTAACACGTTCTTTTGATTCTTCGACTGCTTTATCTGGAAGACCAACAATAGAAAAAGCCGGCAAACCATTAGAAACATCTGCCTCTATTTCAATCGGTAGAGCCGAAAGTCCGAAAGTTGTAGCTGAATTTACTTTTGCAACAGACATAAAAAACGCCTATTTTTATCATAAGCGTTTTTCTAAATTATTTCCACAAAAAATTAATAGCTCAGCTGATAGACTTCCAATTCTTCAGGTAGATCTTTTTTCTGTATTTTTAATTTATCTATTTTTTTTGGATCTATACCTAACTCTTTTAAGAAATTATCGAGTGGTTCTAAATCTGTCATCTTCCCAGCCTTAAAGTGCATTGGAATAACAATTTTTGGGCTAATTTCAGAGATTATTTTAGCGGCTAACTTTGAATCTAGTGTATATTTACCTCCCACTGGTATCAAGAGGATATCAATGCCATCAATCTTATCGAGTTGTTCCGGGGTAAGGTCGTGGCCCAGATCACCTAAGTGACATATTTTAATACCATCAATTTCGTAAACAAAAATTGTGTTTAACCCTCTCTCTTTACCTCCAGTGTTATCGTGAAATGAAGGTATCCCTTGAATTTCTGCCCCCTTTATTTCGTATTCCCCTGGGGTATCAAAGCAAAGATATTCACCCTTAACACCTGCGAGAAAATTATGGTCAAAGTGATCGTGTGAAATTGTTACTACATCGGCCTCTATTTTTGGTGCAGTTATCCCCACCTCACTGGGGTTGAGAGGATCGGTTACTACATTAATATTTTTTCCACTAATTTTAAATTCAGAGTGTCCAAGATAGACGATTTCCATTTATTTCTCCTTTTTCCTTAGCGATTGTATCAGAACACTAAGGGCAGAAGCAACCGGAACCGCAATAATGATTCCAAGCACCCCAAGTAATTTTCCTCCAACAAGTATTGAGAATATTACGGCAACGGGTGACAAACCAACAGCTCGCTTCATAACTTGAGGTACTAGGATATGGTTCTCAAGCTGCTGAACGGCAAGATAAAACAGACCAACCCATAATGCCGATATTGGCGATATCGAGTATGCAACAATAACAGCCGGGAGTGCACCAATAAATGGGCCTATAACTGGAAAGACTTCTGTAACCGCTGCAATCAGTGATAGGGTAATTGCATATGGAATCCCAAGAAGAGTTAATCCTATATAAGTAACGAATCCAACTGAACCAGACAAAACAAGTTGACCACGCACCCACAGACTGACTTTTTTTACCATATCTTTAAAAATTCCGACTGCTTGTTTTTTCCTATATTTTCCAGGCCAATACTCAAATATGAAATTCTCCATGGTATTTTTTTCCAAAAGTAGGTAGAAAGAAACAACAAAAATTGTAATAAATCCCAGGACACTGGAAAAAATACCTAAAACACTATTTACAGCTTCTGCAGAAACACTATAACTAGAAACTTTTTCCGGTAAAGATGCGGAATATTCGTTAATAGCACCTTTAACGCTTTCCGGGGCTCTATTTATGGCATTATTAATTGTCTCGATTATTTGAGATCGATTAGCTACCAGATGGCCTACCTCATCGGCAATTGGTGGGATTATTAGTCTTATCAACATGTATAAACCAAGTACGATCAATAAATATAAGAAAATTATATTTAGAAATCTTGGAATTCGCCTTTTCTCCAAGGCATCTACTGCCGGTTCCAAAGCCGTAGAAAGAACGAATGCTACAAAAAATAATACTAAAATATCCCTAAGGGCATATAGAAGCCAAAAAAGTACAATAGCAAATACAACCGTAAACACAGTACGAATCGAAAAATCTATCGTAATTTTTTTATTCATTTATTCCCCTTTTGAAACACCGAGATAATCGATCACAACCACCTTTTGAGCTGCCATAATTTCAGTTAAGAAACGATCAAATAGCATATTTCTTTCAGTAAATTCTTCAGGAGTCATTGTTGTGAAGTTAACCTCATGTCCAATTTCATCAGAGAGATCTTTTATAATTGGTTTTAGTTTAGCCTTTTCGATGTTTCCAATTAAAAATAAATCAATAGGGCAACTAGCATCCTGAACAAAGTACCCCATGAGAGCTGCATATTGAACTGCGCCTGCACTCTTTAATTTTTCACCTAAGACATTTTCATAAGCAACTTCTTTAGCAACCTTACCAAAAATCTTTTTCATTTCAGCAAAAATATCAGCCTTGGTATTTGCTTGAAAATAAATCTTACCGTTTTTTGCATATGAACGAACAAGTCCAACTGATTTTAAATTTGCAAGCTCACGACGTACAGAATTAATTTGTTCGTCGACCTTTCTAGTAATTTCACGGACATAATAAGCTCGAGTCGAGTTATTTAGAAGGAGTGCCAAAACTTTCACCCTAGTTCTTGATCCAAAGAGTTTTTCTAACATTTTTCCTACCTATATTTATTCGGGCTCATTTTAGCACAAAGATATTTTTTTGTCTACATATTTTATTCAAAACATGCTTATTTTTTTAAAAAAACAGCAGATATATAAAAATTATTGCAGCCGTCCCCATAAGTAGTGTAGCTATATTACCCCAGATATTAACCCATTTAGGAGAAACATAGTCACCCATTATCTTTTGGTCTCGACCCAATTTGAAAATAAAGAAAAGTAAGATAGGTGCGATTAATCCATTCACCACAGCCGCATATACTAATCCTTTTATTGGATTTATACCTACAAAATTTAAGGCAAGGCCTACCAGCATTGAGATGATGATGATGCCATAAAAACCCTTTGCTTTACTATATCGTTTATTTAAGCCTTCGTGCCATTTGAGTAATTCAGAAAGACCATAAGCAGAAGAACCAGCAAGCACGGGGACAGCAAGTAAACCAACTCCAAGGATACCAAGTGTAAAAAGTAAATATGCTGATTCGCTTGCGAGCGGTTTAAGGGCTTCTGCAGCTTGGCTAGCACTTTCAACATTCGTAATACCATTATTATGAAGCACTGTTGCAGTCACGATTACTATGAATAAGAACACAATGTTTGCCAGTGACATCCCAAAAATAGTGTCTTTCCTCATTTCTTTTATTTCTCGATGTAAAACAATCTTATGATGTTCCAGGCTAGAAACTGAAATTCCTTTATCTTTTTCCTCTTCCACTTCTTCTGAAGCCTGCCAGAAAAAAAGATAAGGTGATATAGTCGTTCCCATCACACCAACTAGGAGTAAAACAAAATTAAACTCAAAAATAAATGAGGGTATCAGTATACTTCTGATGACTGTCGGCCAATCCACATTAATCATAAAACCGGTTATGATATAAGCAGCCAGTGATAAAGTCAGAATTTTGAGTACTTTTGCATAACGATGATATTTGATCCCAATCTCCATCAGAATCATAATTAAGGTAATAATAATCGCTCCAACAGCAAAATTAACTGGCACAAGTAGTTGAAAGGAAGCAACCATTGCTCCTATATCTGCTCCAATGTTTATAGTATTTGCAATTATTAATAGAATGACGAGTGGAAAAAGTACCCTTTTCCCATAATGTTTTGCAAGAGCACCGGAAAGACCCTTTCCGGTAACAATACCAATCCTAGCAACGGTTTCTTGGACGGCTGTCATCATAGGCAAAAGATAGAGGGCTAACCAACTTAAGCTGAGCCCATACATTGCTCCGGCTGAAGAATATGTCCCAATCCCAGAAGGATCATCATCCGATGCCCCTGTTATCAGTCCCGGTCCAAGTGTCTTCAAATAAGATATATGATGCTTTTTCTTCTCTGGCTCAGGGAGTCCTAAATATCTTTTAATCTCTTCTTCGGCAACCAATAGGACATTATTATGCAATTCTGATTTTAAATGGTTATGTCGAATTAAATATGTTTGTTTGCGCACCGGTAAACCAAAAATTTTTTCGATATCTTTCAGGCGATATTTAGATATACTTTCATTTGACATAATTAATTTACTACCGTTCCGGTTGGCACAACCTCAACCCAAGTAGTTCCACCGTTTAATTTAATTTCCTCACCGGTATTATCAAAAAAACGAGTGATTTGTTCTTGGCTACTCCTTTTCCAAATCCCTGTCGTTTTACTTCCATCAATAAAAAAAGTTGCGGGTCCAGTCCCCGTAGTTTTGATTTCTGATCTTGGCTGTCCACTAATATCTGAAACACCAAAATTTATATCAGTAAACATAACTACAACATTTTTAGCAACAATTTTCTCTTTTGTATTCCTGTCTTGTTGTTCCATGCCAAGCATTATTCTTGTGTAATTGTTATTTTTCGGATTATATTTCCAACTGACCGCAAAATTTTGGTTAAAATTAACGCTAAATTTATTTTCGGCAGGACGTTCAGATTCGGCCTTCTCATCCTTAAATACGAATGCCGGTATTTTGTCATTTTCCAGTGGATACTTTTTTGTCTTTGAAGCGTCTCTTAACTTCGAAAGGGTGGTGTATACATTATGTGGTGATGCGCGATTTTTGTCGCGCCAAAAATAATTACCCAGAAAAAATTGATTTAAATCAAGGACTTTGAGCTTACTTATTAAAGTAGTTGCCTCGGCACTCCCACCTACATGAGCAAATGGAGCATTATAGGATTTTGCCCATTCTACAAAGTATTCACGAGCTGAACGAACCGGGCCAATTTCTTTTGGTTCCATCTCTTGATAAAAAGCAAGGAAACGAGTAATCCCTCCTTCAGCATAAGTTTCAAAAATTAATGCAGCCTCATTCAATCCTGATTGAGGTCTGGCATCAGGATGGTTTTCGATAACTACCCCAATCGGCTGTCTAATTGCCAAATCAGATGAAACCATTCGACCCGAGAGAGGCGCTCTGACTTTCACTTCTTCGATTGCTTTTTTCTTAATTATTGGGAGTAATGGTGAATCTATTGCTTGAGAGCTTAGAATGTCCCAAAGAAAAATACCCCCCACAATTAGTGCGACACCAACAAGAAGTAAAGACCATTTATGTTTTTTTATAAATGGCCAAAATCTTGTTTTAAGCATTTCCCCTAACTGCATAATTCAATTATACCAGGAAAAACCCCATTTTTTTACAATGGGGTTTTAGTCAGCTTTCTCTTCTTCGGTATTTTCGGCAGTTTCGCCCTCTTCGGTTTCGTTTGGAGCTTCTTCTTCTGTGATTTCTGGCACTTCAATTGGTTCTTCTAATTCAGCCATTTCTTCTTCACTCCTTGGAGGCTCAACTGTTACTACAAGCTCTTCCGGATTATCCTTTATTTCTACCGAGTCCGGTAATTTTAAATCTGAAACGTGTATTGCACTTTCAAAATCAATCAAAGTCGATATATCAACTTCAATTTCATGTGGCAAATCGCTTGGAAGACACTCAAGTTCTATTTCATCCTTATTTGTTACTAGAGTACCACTTAATTCAATCACTGCTATAGAATCACCGACAAACTTTAGTGGTACCGATGTAGTTATTTTCTCTGTCATCGAAACTTCATAAAAATCTATATGCCGCGGCTCACCAGTTAGCGGGTCAAAATCTATATCTTGAACTAAAACATTTTTGCTACCGTTATCATTAATATCCAGGAGTACGATTGAAGAGGTTCCAGCTTCTGAAAAGAGTTTTCGATAATCATGTTTTGTAATGGTTAAATTTTGATTTTCTTTTTTCTTACCATACAAAACAGCAGGTACTTCACCATTTGTTCTCAAATTTTTAACGGCTTTTCCGGTTATTTCTCGAACTTTTGCTTTTAGTTTAAATTTTTCCATAGCGCAATAGAGTATACCAAAGAATTAATCCCAAGGCAATAATATTATTCTCTTGTTTTAAGTTTTAAAGCTTTTTTAAAATTTCCGTCGAAAGAATGAATCATCCGATGAAATTCTATAACTTCATTTTGGTTTATGGCCGGTCTTTGTGATAATTCAAAATCGTAAATCGTTAGGTCAGTAACCGGTGCAGCTTGTGTGCCTCCAGCGAAGAAATTAACCCAAACAGGTAGTGAACATTTTGAACATGTCATTGAAAGCAAGAAATACCCATCCTGAGAACCCATATATTGGATCTCTTCAACGGTATAAATTGCACCACAAGCGGGACAGCGCATTATACTTTGGAGATTTTTCAGTAAATTTAAAAATTTCTTACGATCCATTAATCTAAATATACCTTTCTCAGGTTGTTTAAGTCAACCTTTAGTATTTAGGAATATTTTTTCTCAGTTTAGGGGTGATATAAAATCCTAATCTCTTATTGAACATTAATCTAGTCTGTGCTTCGAGTGCAGGGAGTGAAGAAAGTGCTATGGCATAAACCGGCCCAAGCACCCATTGCACAACCATACCCATGGTTCGAAAAAAACCATAATGTTTTGGGCGAGGAGGCATAGCAATCATTGAAATCCAAACATTAATAATTAACCCAATCCAAGCAAGCCGGAGCATTTGGGAAGAATAACCGGCAATATTGTGGGCAATAACAGTATCTTGGAAGTGACGATTAAAATAAAGTGGTATCCAAGAAAAAGCCAGCACAAAAGAGCTTGTTGCCCAGGTAAATGTAGCCGAAAATTGTCGAAAAATTTGAAGCAGACGATCAGATAAAGGAATCTCATTATGCAACATTGATTGGGTAACAACATAAGGAAAATCGGTGACTCCCCAAGCCCATCTCCGTTTTTGTTTATAATGGCTAACTATAGAGTCCCATAAACTTTCACCCATTACCGCATCTTGATAGACCGGAATATAAAGTGGAACCATATGGTGATCACCTTTTAAAGCAAAATAAGATCTCCAATATTGATGTCCGTCTTCAACAATAGTCGTAACCGACCAAAAATCTGTATCAAGGAGCATCTTTAGTGTTTGAGTATGTGCAGCAAACGTTCTCATCCTAAATGAACGCATTCCCTCAACTAGTTGCCAAAATGATGACGTAACCGCTCCAATCCGATTGAGCGCCGGAGCATCCCAGATGTTATTAAAAAGCAATGGTATAGGTTGATATGATTTATTGTGTCTGGATGGATCAGTCACAAAAAGATAGGTCAAACGAGACAGATATTCTTTATGCATCAGGTGATCTGCATCTAAATTTGTTACAAGAGTGTTTTTGGGATTCAATTTTTTGTTATATTCTGACCAAAATTTACGTCCTGCATTTGTAATATTTGGTCCTTTCCCGGGACGTACTTCGCCTTCTTTTTCAATGTGATAATAAAATTTAAAAGCTCTAAAATGGTTAGCATAACGTTTTTTAAGTATAATAATATCTTTTGCAAAGTTTTTACGATATAGATCCTCTGCTGCAAAAACTACAATAATTTTTTTTAGTGGATAGTTTAACTTAGTAATAGCCTTAACAGTTGGATCTAAAATATCTAGTCGTTCACGAGAAACAGCAATTACGATTACATGTGTAATATCCTGCCATTTTTTTATCCTGTTTTGTCTCAATTTAGAGTTATTCACCCAAAACAAATCTTCACGATCATAGAGTTTTTTGCTCTTCCTGTATTTTTCTTCCCAAAAAACAGCAAGATCTTTAATATTTTGCGTATTTTTACATAGTTCTAACCAATCCAAGTGCATGTTTCGTCTCAGACGGATAAATCCCATCACCATATGCCTAGAAATATTTATTGTTTTACAAAGCCAATAAAATGCATATACCAAAATAAACACTGCTACCCAAACCGGGACGATAAAAGAAAGGATTAATGGCATAATAATCATAAGCCAGGCAGCTACACCGGGAACAATTTCTAAAAATCGATAAAATTTTTTGCTTTCGGCTAATTTACTCATTAATTTCCCGATATAAGACTTAGATTTATTATTACTGCCATCGCCGCTATCGCATTAAACACATTGATACCTAAAAAAATATAACTTATCATCTTATCTTTTTTATAGACGACATTTGCAAGTATTAAATTCAATATAAAGCATAAAGTAATAAAAACAGGAACCCGATATAGTTTATACCAACCTCCGAGTTCCGTTACTCCCAAAAAGCTGTTATATCGAATTGGTACTTCATAATCGGCAAAACCAAACCGAAAAATCGCTACTAGCCAAACAGCAAGTAAAAGTACGGCACAAACTATTCCTATTATTCTAACCGATGTGTCCTTTAAGAATTCAGCATCAAAAAAATTTATTATTTTTTGTCTGAATTGTTTAATATAATTTCTTGTTATTATCTCGAATTTCATGCGTGTATGAGCCGAATTTTAGCATAATTTTCTTTTTTTTGATAGTTCTTTGTCGCTCAAATATCTGTTATTATCAATACTAGTGGCAATTAGATATCAACATAAAATAAAAAAATCCAAGCCAAATGGTAGCCAATTAAAATTTACCATTCGAATATTATTAATAATCACTATGATTGGCGGTGGTATTTATTTTTACGGTAAAATAATCAAGCCTTTTTTCAATCAAAATAATGCAACTAAAGCGGAGGATGTGGTGACTCAATTAATTGACCCGGAAAAAGCTGCTCGAGAAAAAGCTGCCGAGGAAGCAAGAATTTTAGCTGGGCAGAATATCGAAAAGTTAATCGCTGAAAACCCAGGCATTGAAGTATCGGTCGCAATAAGGGAACTAGACAGCAGCAAAAGTTATTATTATGGCTCGAGCGAACCCTTTATTGCAGCAAGCACAACAAAGCTGATAACTGCGGCTGCCTATTTTAATGCCGTCGAAAACGGTAGGCTAACGCTTACAAAAATGCTCGGAAACTATAATGCCGCATGGCAAATAAAACAAATGATAAACCAAAGTAATAATATATCCTGGGAACTTTTAAATAATGACGTTGGCTACAAAAATTTGGCCAGCTACGCAAAAAGTATAGGAATTACTTCTTTTGATACCACAGATAATAGTGTTAGCGCTGCAGATGAGCTTCTTTTGCTCGAAAAATTACACAAAGGGACGTTACTCAATGAAACAAATACGTCTACTTTACTTTCACATATGACTAACACAAATTTCGAGAAGCTAGTCCCTGCGGCACTACCGGATTACAAGGTCTATCATAAATATGGTCAGTTAAATGATGCTTTACATGATGCGGCGATTGTAATGGCTGAAAAGCCTTTTGCAATTGTGATTTTTACCCATACTCCAAAACCGAGTGAACAAACTGCACAGACACTATTGATTCATGAGATTACAAAGTCTGCACTCACTTTGACTCAATAATGTAATATATTTAATTGTAAACGTGTATTATTAATATATGAATTTTGACAGTCTTTCAGATGAAGAGCTCGCTTTATATATGCAGCAAAATAACGGACAGGGGATAGAAATCTTAATGGAGAGATATGAAAAGCCGCTACTTCGTTATGCAAAAAGATTAATCTTAGACCCCGACTGCGCTGAAGATGCAATTCAAAATACTTTTATCGCAACCTATCAAAATATTAATAGCTATGACACTAAAAGACCATTTTCTCCTTGGATTTATAGAATCGCACATAATAAAACTATTAATGAAATAAGATCCCATAAACCACAGATCAAATTAGATGAAATTAATGTGATTCCAGATTCCAAAACTCAAATTGATATCAATACGGAAATTGATATCAAAAAACTGAGGCACAAGTTAACTTCTAAGATAGATTTGTTACCAATAAAATACAAAGAAGTAATTGTGTTAAGATATTTCGAAGACAAAAATTATGATGAGATTTCAGACATCTTAAAAATACCCAAAAACACAGTTGGGGTCAGAATAAAAAGAGGTTTAGATAAATTAAAGATATTCATTGACATTAAATATAAGGACTATTTATGACAAAAGACATAAAAAAAGAAACACTCAAAAAGATATCGGATGAAAAAATAAAAATAAAATCTAAAAGCTATTTTCAGCTTTTGAATATTTTATTATATGGAATTTCTGTTGTATTGATTTTAACCGGTATCTATATTTTTAATCTTATGTTTTATCTCCCATCAAGAAGCCAAAGAATGCTACCGCAAGAGAGCACGACAAACTATCTATCGCTCTTCCCCTGGCCCCTTCTAATCGCTGGCTCAATGATAGTAGGATTAATAATTTTTGTTTATCGCAATTACGAAGGTGGCTATAAAAAACATTTGGCAATCACAGCAGGAATTATTTTTTTTATAATTCTATTTGGAGGTGCACTTGTTGCAGGAGCAAACTTAAATGAGGAGTTAGAAAGAAAACCTCATTTTAAACGATTCTATCAATGGAATGAGGATAACTTTGTTCCCAGAGGTCATCAAAGGATGAATCCTGACAGACTACCTTCACCAATGCAGTAATGAAATATTTTTTAAAATGATAGGGTATTATCTATGCCGGCAAAGAAAAAAATAACTAAAAGGAGACAAATGACAAAAAAAGTAAAAGCTGCCTTAATCGGTTTGGGTGTTGTGGCTGGGATAGCACTAACACAAGTTGGATTCGTCAGTGCGGCTACTGCAGACACAAATGAATTGCCACCTGGTATTCAGGCAGTAATCGAAAAGTTCAACTTAAATAAAGATGAGGTGGTAAAGGTACTCGAAGTAGACCGCGCCAGTCGTCAGGAAGAGATGAAAGCCAAATTTGAAGAAAAACTTGCTACACTTGTGACTGAAGGGAAAATTACACAAGCTCAAAAAGATGCGATAATTACGAAGCACAACGAATTGGAGTCAAATAAAGATAGCAACAACCATGAAGAGATGAAAACACTACATGATGAATTCCAAAATTGGCTTACCGAACAAGGAATCGACGATTCGTTGATACGCCCCGCAGAAAAAGGTGAAATGCGAGGCAAAGGTCTAGGTCCTAAAAGAGATTAAAAACTGAAATCTCCAATATAAAAGAAGCCAATCCGGCTTCTTTTTTTGCTGAATTATTTTTATTTATTTTTTCTTTTTTCACGATTTTCCTGCCAAGAAAGTAACAGATATCTTATTGAGCCAGCAAAGACAACCACTCCAAAAACTATATAAAAAATAGTGAATATTTTTCCGGCGTCAGTCTTTGGAACAAAGTCGCCATAACCAATTGTGCTGAGTGTCACTACCACATAATAATAAGCGTCCAGCCAGCGAAATCCTTCAACACTGCGATAAAAAGCCGCCCCAAGTGTAATATAGAGAAGTAATACACCTGCAACTTTACCGACTGGGATGGTATCTTTTAGCCCTTTTTCCATAGCATTATCCTATCACTTAATCTGAGTTGCGGAAAGGGAATAGTCCTCTTTTATAATAACCAGATGCGTAGGAAAATATATCGAGGCCAACTGCCAAAATCATCCACATCCAATCAAATCCGGTAACGCCACCCGGAGCCACTATTAAATACATTAGTAGAGTCCAGGGAGTAAATATTAATGCAGCAACCGGCCACAACCAACCGTTAAATACCGAATCATAATATCCGGGCCTTACAAACCACCATATTAAAGTAGTAATCCTCGGACCCAGAAACATCAGAACCAACCAAAATAAACACATAATACCTCCTTTTAATTTATTTTATTGATTTAAGATTATTATTAAAACCACAAAAATTAATTGTCAGATTAACTAAATATTTTGATTTCGTTATAAAAAATTTATTATTTGCTGATAATTGTACTAATTGATCTTATATTGTTATTAAACAAGGGTGTATAATGATTATGTAAAATCTCTTTGGGAAGGAGGTGAATGAAATGAAAACTCTTACAATTAAAAAATTAGATGTTATGTCCGTTGCTCTCTTTGCTGGGGTTCTTGCAGCCGTTGTTTCTTTATTTATGGTTGTCCTTGCATGGGGAATGACTCTCATTGACTTCGCCAGTGTTGAAGCATATTTCCCGAATTTATTTAACTGGAATGAAGGTTCGGGATTACTCGCAATAATATTTGTACCACTTGTAAACTTTGTAGTTGGTTGGGTCTGGGGTGCTGTTATTGCCTGGCTCTACAACATAGCACTAGGTTCTTCAAAAGGCGTTAAGATAGAAGTTGAAGAATAATTCACAATTTAAAAAGAGCCTCTCATATGAAGGCTCTTTTTAATTTTA
>Ga0172371_10002507_pt1 | contig 29118 bp, 21 predicted proteins | sample Lak12m_FD_114543 | JGI IMG/M metagenome (GOLD analysis project Ga0172371, IMG submission 114543) | Freshwater microbial communities from Kabuno Bay, South-Kivu, Congo - kab_022012_12m | ecosystem: Environmental > Aquatic > Freshwater > Lake | place: Democratic Republic of the Congo: South-Kivu...
AGCTGCCATGGGAGCTCATCGGCCTTCCGGTCATCGAGGTCTTTGCCGTCGAAGTAGTCTGCGAGCTGAGTGTGGCGCATCTTTTGCGTTTCAGGCTCTGTGACATACCTGTTCTCCACCGCCTGCCGCAGGTAATCGTGAAAGAAGCTCAACAAACCGGTGCGACTCACCAGGGATTCTTCCATTGCCAGATAGAGCGGCGACCAGACCGCGCGAGGAAGAGGCCCATCGTCATCACCGAGCAGCTCGAGCAGCTCAGTTTCGTACAAGCCCCGACGAGACGCCCATATCGCGGACATGGCATCAGCGACGAGATTCGGCCGATCCTTCTCGTAATCCTCTTCCAGGCGAGCCAAAATCTTTTCGTACAGGGTCGGGACCGTTGCAGCCCCAAGATAGTGGTCGATCCGATTATCCAGTTCCTCGTGAACGCCGAAGACTCTCAATTCTTCAAGGAGCGCCCTCAGAAACAGCGGATTCGACGTTTGGGTTGCGGTTGCTACGCGGTCCAATTGCGGTGGGCTCAACTCCTTGCGGTAGATTTCCAGGTACTGGCCGATGACCGATCGCCGCTCCTCAGGCTGGAGGCCGTGCACCTTGAATTGCGGCCACTTCCTCGCCTCGAGGGCATTGAGACTCGGGCCCGGCAGCGAAGAGCCGATCACCCGGACATTGGCCGGGAAAAAAGTCGGCAGCCACCCGAGATGCGGTGCATTATCGCGATCCTCGAGTTGGTTCAATCCGTCGAGAATCACTATCAAACGACCTTTCGCAGATGCGGAGGCCAGCCACAAGGGCAGAGCTTCTCTGAGCTTGTCCGGCGCAGCGGGGATCTCCTCCGGCAGGTCATACCGGCGTTTAATCTCGGCCATGATTCGTCGCATGATCCCGACGTAGTCTGCGCTGCCGGGACTGCTTCCGATAAAATGGAGGATCATGAAATCGTCGGGATGCGCCATGCGATACCGCTCCGCCCAATTGGCGATGAGAGCCGATTTGCCCACGCCCGATTCCCCGACGAGGACCAGCGGAGGACCGTCGCTCGTCACGTGATCATCCAGGCGTGTGAAATACTCTGCCCGGCCGATGTAAACCTTGGCCCGGCTCTGGGCAAACGCCTCGTGCTCCGTGGCTTCCCGGTCAAGCGGGTCAGGAATGGCTTCCGCAGGAAATTCCTTGTCGATAGCGCTCCACAAGTCGTCCAGGATCAGTTGCCCCAGGGTCTCGGGGTCGGGATAGTTCTCTTTCAGGGGCAGTTTGCTCTCGCGGATGCGGCGCTTGAGGCGCTCCAATTTTTCCGCGGCCTGGGTATCTTCAGAAAGGAAATCGGCCCGACGATCTTTAGGGAGTTGCTCTGTATGGGAGGGATCTCGGAAGTAGAAATACGACCGATCGGCCATATCAGGGTTTCTCAGCACCCCATGGAGGATTTCCAGCTCGGTGACGCTCCGTTTTCCGTGTTCCGCCAGCCACGGCTGCTGCACGACCAACTCGGGATCAATCGTGTCCGGGACCCAGCCGTACCGCTCGCCGAGAAGACCGATGAAGAACGGCCGACACCGCTCGATTTCCGCAAGGCAGATCGGAAGGACCTCGCCCCGTCGAGATTGTTCCTCGGTTATTCCCCACCTGAGGTCGACCTCGACGAATTCCACGTGACGCTCGCGGCAGCGCTTACGAAGCTCGGGAAAGGTCTTCTTGATGAGAATATCCCGCTCAGCCTGCATGTCGCGAAACGTGGATGAGACGAACACGCGAACGACTCGCTGTTGGTGCGCTCCGCTTGGCTCCGATCCGGTGGACATCTATTCTCCCCCCGCTTTCTCAAGACCTATCATGCCTGGTGTCAGGTACAACGAACAATGAAAGCCCTCGGCTTTGACAGCACTCTGTGGCTTCGCCTCGGAGAGGGGTGGCAAGAGCGCCACGCTGCGCCATAGTTCGGAAGGGAGACTCATCTCCCCTCCAAGCTGCCCCATACGCAGACTCGGAGGGAGTGCTTCATTCCGAGAACCTTCATAGAAACTCATTGGTTGATTTTCCCGGGCGAAGGACGTTGCAAGGCAAGAGCAGGTAGTCAGCCTCGAATATCGCCGGGCATGTCTCCTCTCAAGTGGGCAAACCCATAGCGAATCCCCCTGACCATTTCACATGCTGGCGATCCCCGCAGCTCCACAGCAACCAACGGATGACGACCGACTGCCGCGCGGTCTCACCTCGGATTATTTGCTATCCAGGACTTTGTTCCACTGGTCGAGATACTTCTTTGACTTTGCAAAGAGACCTTCGATGTCCCCCTCGATGACTATGGATTCGATCACGTCATTCTTTACGATGCTGTTGACCACATCTTGGCCACTCGCGTCGCTTACTTCACCGAAGACCGAGTGCTTGCCGTCGAGCCAGGGTGTCGGTACGTGAGTAATGAAAAACTGGCTGCCGTTGGTACTTGGGCCGGCATTCGCCATTGAGAGGATTCCGGGTTTATTGTGTTTCAATTGGGCATCGAACTCATCCTGAAACTTGTATCCCGGGCCGCCGGTACCTGTTCCCAAAGGACAGCCGCCCTGAATCATGAAGTCCGGAATCACCCTATGAAATTTCAGGCCGTTGTAGAATCCTCTTTGGGCAAGGTTTACAAAATTGGCCACGGTAACGGGCGTGAGGTCGTCAAAGAGCTTCAAAGCGATTTCGCCTTTGTTGGTCTTCATTGTTGCCTTCATCGCAAGAGTCCTCCTCGGTTCGATCAGCAGAATGCCGGTGTTCTGACTTGAGTCCCCATCGGGACTATCGCGCCGCATCGCCGAGCTCAGAGGATCGCACCTCACAGTGGCGGGTTCAAAAGCCGGAGAAAGAGCGGCTCACCGGCGCGACAAAGACGGTCAGTGTAGCCCTCGAGATCTGGTTTTGCAACCACTTTGACGCGCGGAGATCGCAGAGGAAATCGTCGCTTCAAATCTCTGCGTTCTCTGCGCCCTCTGCGGTGAGTCTCTGTTTTACTCTGCTATCATGCTAAACGAAGTTTTCCGCGAACTTCGAGGCGCGTCACTGTACCCTCCGTCCGCGGATCTTGCGACAGGCTCCTGGAGCCCGACCCCGTATCAGTCGTCGAAGACCGCGCTGCCCATGTTCACGGTCAAACCGTCGGTCTCCACAAGTCTCGCAGCCAGGCCGGAGATCTTGGGCACTTCGTAGTGAAAGAAGTACCTCATGGTATGGAGCTTTCCTTCGTAAAACCGTTTATCCGAAGGAAAGCAATCGGCCGCCAACGCTTTCCGAGCGGTGACACCCTGGATCAACCATTGCCAGGCGACAGCGACTATCCCGAACATTTCCAGGTAAAGCGTTGCATCCGCGAGAAACTCCTCCACATTGCCCTGTAAGGCAAGTGGCACCCGGTGCATTGTAACGCGCTCAAGGGCGCCCAGCGCCTCCTTCAATCGCTCCGCGTATAGTTTGATTCCCTCGTCCTGCATGGCCGCGTCTATGACGGCCTGAACCTCCTCAAAATAAACCCGCAAGGCCTGCCCGTTCTTCATGACCACCTTCCGACCGAGCAGATCCAGAGCCTGTATGCCGGTGGCTCCCTCGTGAATGGGATGTATCCTGATGTCGCGGTAGTATTGCTCCAGAGGGAATTCCCGGCAGTAGCCGTATCCTCCAAGCACCTGAAGTCCTTGACTGACCGACATGATTCCATTCTCGGACGGATAGGTTTTTGCCACCGGTGTCAGTAAATCGAGGAGGAGCTCATAACGTTCCTTTTGCTCTCCATCCTCTGTCTTGGCCAAATCCGTATACATGCAGCATTGAAGGATCAGAGACAGAGCGCCCTCGGTGACTGCTCGCTGAAAGAGAAGCATCCTCCTGACGTCAGGGTGCTCGATGATCGGGATCTGGGGCAGCGTCGGGTCTTTGCTGGAGACCTTGCGGCCCTGGGGCCTCTCTTTCGCATATTCCAGAGACGCGTAGTAGGCTGCCGACGCAATGGCAGTAGCTTGCATGCCCACGCCGATGCGCGCTTCGTTCATCATCTGGAACATGTACGAGAGACCTTTGTGAGCTTCGCCGACAAGATACCCGCGGCAATCATCGTTTTCCCCCATGCTGAGCTGGGTAATCGGACACCCTCGATAGCCGAGCTTGTGGTAGACCGTTGCCACGGTCACGTCATTGGGCTCCAGCGTGCCATCGCTCCTGAATCTCTGTTTCGGGACGAGGAAAAGGGAAATGCCCTTCACGCCGGGCGGCGCGCCTTTGATTTTGGCCAGCATCATGTGGATCACATTCTCCACGCAGTCGTGATCCCCGGCCGAGATGAATATCTTCTGTCCTCGGATCGTGTAATATCCCTGGTCCGTTGGTTCCGCGCGCGTCGTGATGTCGGAAAGAGAGCTGCCGGCCTGGGGTTCGGTCATGGCCATGGTCCCCTGCCATTCGCCCGCAAGCATTCGAGGGACGTAGGTTTCTTTCAACTCATTCGTCCCGAAGGTGAGGATCAGGTGTGCAGCTCCCGTGGTGAGACCCGAAAACGCGGTCGCGGAAAAATTGGCGGCTGCAAACACGTAGGTGCAGGCCATGTGCATCGTTACAGGCAGTTGCTGACCCCCAACCTCGTACGGCATGGCCGAGGAGATCCAGCCGCCCTCCCCCCATTCCTTCATCATGGTCTTGACGATAGGATGGACTTTCACTTGGCCGTTTTCCAGCACCGGCGCCTTTTCATCCATTTCCGTCAGATATGGATGCATCAAGTTGCGGGCCAATTTCAATGCAGTTTCCATCACAAGGTCATAAGTCTCCCGCGTATGGTCCTCAAAATAAGGCAATCTCGAAAGACGTTCCATTCCATGCACTTCGTAGAGCAGGAAATCCAAATTTCGCTTGCTGACGAATCTTTCCGCCATGATCCCTCCCTCAGTCAAGATAAAAGGTTCTTCCGGATGCGACCATATCCTTGAGCAGGTTTGCCGGCCGGAACCGCACCCCGTAATCCTTCTCCAGTTCCAGCAGTTTGTTGTACACGTTCGCAACGCCCCATTTGTCCGCATAGCAGAATATGCCGCCCCGATAGGCGGGAAATCCGGCGCCGTAGATCATTGCGAGATCCATGTCCTGAGGCCGGTCGCAAACCCCTTCCTCCATCATGAGCGCGGCCTCGTTTATTCCGAGAGCGAGCATGGTGTCGACGATCTCCCCGTCGGAAACCATCTTTGGAGACACGCTGTTGTCGGTCAAATACCGCTGCACAACGTCCACTACCCTCTGATTGGGCGCCGGCTTGTCCCCGCGATAGTCCATATAGCCCGCGCCGGTTTTTCTCCCATAGCAACCGGTTTGGTAGATCAGCGTCGTAAGTGGATGGATACTGTATCGGTCGCCGAGTCTCTGCTCAAAGGTTCTGTTCACGTGATAGTTGATGTCGATACCGGTGAGATCGGCCACCTCAGCCGGTCCCATCGGCATACCGAATTCCTTCATCACTCTTTCTATTTGATTGCCGTCCACGCCATGGCCAATCAGGTACACGGCCCCGCCAAAGAGACCGCCGAGCTGCCTGGACAGGTAAAAACCAGGGGCGTCGTTGACTACGATAGGGATCTTTCTTATGGCGCGACAGAACGCCACGGCAGTCGAGAGAGTCCTATCCGAAGTCTTCTGCGCACAAATGATCTCCAGAAGCTGCATGCGATGAGCCGGATTAAAGAAATGCAGGCCGATCATTCTCCCCGGCTCGCGGAGGACCGATGCCATTTCCGTGACGGGCAGCGCCGAGGTATTTGTGGCAAATATCGTTTCGGAATTGCAGATTGCCTCGAGGCTCTTCCATAGGTCCTGCTTGACGTTCATGTCCTCGAGCACGGCCTCGATGACAAGGTCCGCGTCTTTCACATCATCCAGGGACGTCGTCGGCCTTAGCTGCTTCTGAAGCATTGCTTCCACTGCGTCCAGAGTCATCTTCTTCTTTTGGATGGGGTAATCAAAGGTCTTGCGCACAGATGCCAAGCCTCGATCAAGCGCCTCCTGGTTGATGTCCCACAGCACCGTGTCAAAACCACCCGCGAGCAAGAGATTGACGATCCCCGATCCCATAACTCCGCCGCCAAGCATCGCCACTGTTCTGATTCGGGCCGGTTCGACACCTTGAATGCGAGGCAGCCGGCCCGCAGATCTCGTGTTGAGGAATATGCCGATGAGGTTCTTCGCCACGTCGGACAACGCACAGTCGCAAAAGAGCTCCGCCTCCCGGTCAATATCTTTTTCAATGTCAACGGACAGACCATTTTCCACGGCCTCGATCACTTTGAACGGCGCAATGTAACCCTTGGCCTTCGCCATGGCCATCAACCTCGCACCGTTGGACGCGGCTTTCAGATCTGCTGCGCCGGGAAGTCTATCGTGTCGGTTGCGGGTTCGCGTGTTGTCCAGCGACACCCCGCCCGACACAAACCTGGTCGCGGCCGCAACACCAGTATGCACCAGGTTTTCCGGTTCGGTAACCTCGTCGATGAGTCCTCGGGCCAGTGCTTTTTCCGCGTCGATGGAATTACCGACCATCATCATCTCCAGAGCATTGGGCAGACCGATGAGCCGCGGCAGGCGCTGTGTCCCTCCCGCTCCGGGGATAAGCCCGACCTTGACCTCTGGTTGTCCGAGCTGGACCCCTTCTGACGCCACGCGATAATGGCAGGCCATGGCAATCTCGAGCCCGCCGCCCAGCGCATTGCCGTTGATAGCCGCTATCACCGGTTTGGGCCCCATCTCGATACGGTTGAGAAAGCCGGACATGGTCTTCACTCGCTGCAGCAACGGCCCGCGGTCCTTTATTGCGTAAACCTGCGTAAGATCCGCTCCTGCTATGAAGTTGTTTCCCGTCCCCGTGAGCACGAGTGCTCTGATATCCGAGTCCTGAAAGCCGCTGGAAACCGCCGCGACCAACTCCTGCGCAAAATGAGCTGAAAGCTGGTTTACCGGCGGATTGTTCATCGTCAATACTGCCACACCGTCTTCAATCTGCACGCCCAAAGTCTGAAAATCGGTCTTCACGTTGATTCACTCCTTCCCGATGTGACCCCCACGTGAGGAAAGCCAAAACGGGCAAGAACCGTGCATGCCTGAGAAGTTCCCCGAGAATCCGGGGGATCAGTTTTCATAGTACCTGTCAAGCCTGATCCAATCGGAAGCGGGCTCGTAGATCCCTTTTTCCGGCTTAGCAGCCCACACCTTGGCTACAGGAAACCTGTTGTTCCGGATAGTCCATGCTGCGGAAAGTCCACCGGACGTAAAATCCTTGAGGGTCTGCAATGCCTTCGCCACACCTTCACGGTTCAGTTGTCCGGCCCTGTCCGCTCGCCGCATGCATTCGGCCGCGATCAACGCGGACATCACCCCGCGCATGTAATAGACATCTCTGAATGTCGCTTCAGGGTGGTTCCTTGCCGTATAGTCTTTGAGTCTTTTGATCATGGGAACCTCCTGATCCGACCAATATACGAACGGGCTGACAGCCTTGTACCCTTCGGCCAACGGGCCGAGCTTGTCCAGCATCCATTTGCTCGAAAGGTAGAATGTGCCCATAAATCTGCACTGCATCCCCAAATCCTTACAGGCTTTCATGACTTGGGGCACCGGTGCGAACAGAAAACCGTGAAAGATCACAAAATCGGGATCATTGCTTTTCAAATCCGCGATCTGGGGAGCCAGGTCCTTCGCACCGAGCGGGACCACCTCTTCGGCAACGAGTCGGAGGCGAAGCTTGTTGCACATGAGGCGGGCGAACTTTATCGGATTCTGACCGAATTCCGTGTCGCTGTAAAAGAAAGCCACCTTCGCACCCGGCTTTTCCCTGGCAATATATTTCAGGAGTATTCCAAACTGGTCACCATCGGTCGGTCCGGTCACGAATGAGTACGGATTCATTGCGGTGTCCGAGAGTGCGCCGGAAGAGCCGGTGCTCCCGAGGAGCATCTTGTAACGGGTCTTGAAATCCGAGGCCAGCGCCGTGGCCATTGCGGTGCTCTCAGCGGTAAAGACCAGTGGATCCTCTGCCGCCATGATCTTTTGAAACGCTGCCATGGCCACGTCAAGTTTGTATTGCCCGTCTTCTACGACATACCGGAGCTTCTTGCCGTAGATGCCTCCGTCTTCGTTAATGACGGCGACCGCGTCACGTTGCCCTTCGAATCCCTGCATCCCTCCGTACGAGAATGGTCCCGTCAGGGGCAGCACCGACGCAATCGTCAGCCCTTCTTCAGCGGAAACCGTTGAGCCCTGCGGCAACACCAGGGTAGCCGCAACAATGAGGACGATGAGGCTTCTTGTACTATTCATGGTTCCCCTCTCCTTTGTGTTAGGTTGAGTGGCAAACGCTCCGCTTCCGGGGGGCTGTCTTAAGAAAGTCAGTCTTGAGCCGAAATCGTAGCACGATTACCGGATCCCGATCCGGGTTCTGCGACAGATTCCTACAGTCCCAAGTAGGTCTTGCGTACCACCTCGTCCCGGAGCAAATCAGCCCCCGTTCCTTGTGCAACGATTTTACCAGAAGAGAGCACATAATTGCGAGAGGCCATTTTGAATACCCTGCTCACCTCTTGCTCCACAAGGAGCACGGTGATACCCAGGTCGCGGATCTCTTCGATCTTCTTGAAGACTTCCGACCGCATGATCGGCGCCAATCCGGTGGAAGGTTCGTCAATGCAAATGAGCTTCGGCCGGAACATCAGGGCGCGGCCGATCGCCAGCATCTGCTGTTCCCCTCCGGACAAGGTCCCGGATACTTGCTTGGAGCGGGCACGGAGAATGGGGAACAACTGATGGACTTTCTCGAGATTGGCCCGGACTTCGGCTTTTTCGGTCAGGGGATAGGCGCCGGCCAGCAGGTTTTCCAGCACGCTCATCTCTCGGAAAGGCCTCCGTCTTTCAGGGCAATGGATGAGGCCTCTCTTCACAATTTCATGAGCCGGTTTGTTATCGATCCGGTCGCCGTCGAAAATAACCTCACCTTGGAGGGTTACGTCTCCGCCCGCGGTTTTTCGAAGGGTCTCTTTTTCCCAGGCCACCAGTCCTGTTATTGCCCGCAGCAACGTGGACTTGCCCGCGCCGTTGGCGCCCACCAGGCCGACCATTTCTCCCTGACCCACGCTGATCGAGAGGTCATTGATGATCATCGCCCTGTCGTAGATGACTGTCAAATTGGATACTGTCAGGAGCAACTTGGATGCCTCCTTCTCCGAAATAGGCTTCGATTACCTGGGGGTTCCGGACTGCTTGCTCCGGTTTTCCGTCTGCGATGAGCGTCCCGAAATTGAGCACGAGAATGCGATCGGCGATCCTCATCAATTGTTGCAGTTTGTGTTCGACGATTACCATGGCCGGTCCTTCACTGTGAAGCCGGCCGAAGCGACCTCCTTTGTGCAGCCGCTTGATCGACTTCGCCATGAGATCCGTTTCGGCCGGACTGAGGCCGCCGAATGGCTCATCCAGGAGCAGTAATTCAGGTTCGGTGGCAATGGCGCGGGCAACCTCGAGGCGTTTGAGATCTCCCTGCGACAGCGTGGCAGCCTTCTCGAGTGCCATGTCGGAAATTCCCGCAAACTCGAGGGCATCCATTGCCTTCGCTTCGATACGCTTCACCCATTCGCCCCTCTTCATGGCGCGGGGACACAAGCACGAAACCATCACATTGGCAATGATGGGCAACCGGCGAAAGGGTCGCATATTCTGAAACGTGCCGGCAATTCCCATGTTCACAATGTCCCAGGTTTTGAGGCCCTTGATGTTCGTCCCTTTGAAACGCATGCTCCCGGAATTGGGCTTGAGTATGCCCATGATCAACCGGAGCAAGGTGGTCTTGCCCGCTCCGTTCGGCCCGATCAGACCGACGATTTCGTGGCGGTCTATGTCGAATCCGACGTCATTTATGGCGCGCAGCCCACCAAAGCTTTTCGTGAGGTTCCGGATTTCAAGCAAGGCTTCGGCCATATCAGCCCTCCTCGGACTCTTCTCGGAGCTCGCGGCGGGACACCTTCCCGACGTCCGTCTTGGGAAGCTCTCCTCGAAATTCGATGATTTTCGGGACCTTGTAGTGAGCCAGATTTTCCCGGCAATAGGAGATGATGTCATCTTCGGAGATCTTGCCCCGAGCCTCCGACTGCAGCACCACGTAGGCTTTTATTAATGAGCCTACTTTGGGGTCCGGGACTCCGACCACTCCCGCAGCTTTGATTTGCGGATGATTGAACAGAACCTCTTCCACATGCCTGGCAAACACCGCATAACCTTTGTATTTGATCAAGTCGCGTTTTCTGTCGAAGAAATGAAAGTAGCCCTCGTCGTCCATGCTGGCCAGGTCGCCGGTCCGCAGCCAGGTTTTGCCGTCGATTTCGATCAGGGAATCCGCCGTGTCTTTGGGTCGATTCCAGTACCCTTGCATGATGTTCGGTCCGCTGACGATGAGCTCGCCGACTTCACCCACGGGCATGAAGGCAAGACCGCCGTGATCGATGATGGCCGCGGAGACGTTTGGAATGGGAACGCCGAAAGATCCGGCCTTGACTCTCTGGATAGGATTTCCGTGACTGAGAGCGGTTGTCTCGGTCATGCCGTATCCCTCCGTGATCCTACTTCCGGTCCGGCGTTCCCATTCCTTCATGGTGGATTCATGAAGAGTATCCGCGCCGCAGCCGATCATCCTGATCCGTTTCCAATCGACCCGGTCGGTCTTTTCGTATTCCTTGAGGTACTCGAACATGGTAGGCACAGCGAAGAAGACTGACGCCTGGTACAATTCGGTTGCGCGAAGTATGTCGTCTAAGTCGGGCGTGGTGAGCAGGACGAGAGTAGTCCCTTGGACCAGTGACGAGAGCATAATGATGACCTGGCCGTAGATATGAAAAAATGGCAGAAAAGCAACGACGACATCCTTGCCGGGGCGGAAGACGTCCTGCCAGAATGCAAGGGCCTGAGCCTGACATGCCACCAGGTTGCCGTGCGTGAGGATCGCCGCTTTGGGAAGTCCTGTCGTTCCGCCCGTGTAGGGGAGCGCAGCGACGTCACGATCGGGTTGAATTTGGACTCTGGGTGGTTGAGCGGGGTATTCCTTGACAAGGTCCTGGAACTGATGAATTCCGGCCCGGTTCGCCATCGTGGAGACCGGAGCCTGCATTTCCCGGTACGCCTTTCCCAGTGCGTTCTTTCCGAGGAGTTTCTTCAGCCAGGGAAGGTATTCACTGATGTTGGTCAGGATCACGTTGTCTATGGGGACACCGCTCTTTTCCACGTTGTCGTAGAGAATATCCTGACAGATTACCGTCTTCGCGGCACTATCTTCCAGTTGATGTTTGACTTCCTTGCTGGTGTACACGGGACTTATCGGCGTGACCACCGCTCCCAGTTTAAGAACGGCGAAATAGGCGATAACATATTGGGGACAATTCAGCAGATGGAGCGCTACCGTATCTCCTTTTGCCACGCCCAGATCCGCCAGGGCGGTTGCAAACTTACCCACAAGGAGTGCCAATTCTCCGTACGTGATCTTCTTGCCGTAGAAGACGAGCGCCTCCTTGGCAGCATACTTTTCTGTTGCTTCGTCAAAGAGGTCCGCGACCGATTTCCGGGGGATTTCGATCTCAGCGGGCACTCCTTTCGGGTAAAATCTTAGCCAGGGCTTGGACAGGTAGACTTCTTTGGCGTCCATCGATTGTGCCTCGTTCGATTAGTTCTTGTAAGCGCGGAGTCTGCTGGAAATGGTTGCAAAACATCCCCGCGCCTCATGATTACGGTACGGCGCGGTTCGAGAAGCGCCCAGATTTCGGGCGGTTCCCGAACCGTCACTACAAATTCCCGAAACCGTTTCCCGTGTTGTTGAGGTTTTGCAACCGCCTCTAATCAAGAGAAGCCGTGCACACTCGGCAGGTCTTGCGAGTGGCGATGCTTCTCACCTTGCACCGTGGGCATTCCTTTTCGATCTTGTCGCGGATCCAGGGAACGAGCCCTTCGGGCATGTAAATCAGAGTCAGCAAAACGAGAAGAGCAAAGATGAGCATGCGGGCCTTGGGCAGTATCCTCAGAAATTCCGCCAGGGGAAAGAGGATGAATACGCCTGCCACCGGGCCGTAAATGGAAACGATGCCCCCGAAAACGGACCAGATGATGACCTGGAAGGATAGTGAGACTTCCAAGGTCGAAGGGCCGACGGTGCGCATAATGTGTGCATACAGGCCGCCGGCGATGCCGGCGAAGAAGCCGCTGAGGCAAAAGGCCAGCAGCTTGTATCGAGTGGTGTTGATTCCGGATGCTCTGACGGCCAGCTCGTCCTCACGAATTGCATGCAGAATAATCCCGATCTTGGAATCGGTGATCTTCCACATGGCGGCAGTCAGCACCAGCATCAAGACTACGGAAATATAGTAATCATGGACTCGCGATCCGGAGAGGCGGGTTAAACCTGACACCCCCAGTTCGCCGCCCGTAACACTCGGTACGGCAAAGACCAGACCCATAAGGATGATAGGAAAGGCGAGCGTGGTGAGTGCGAGATACGTGCCCCGCAACCGGAGACACGGGATGCCTATGATCAGTCCGGTCAGGACCGCGGCAAACGCGCCGAGCGGAATGCTCAGAATATGAGGGATTTTTGCGTGCACATTGAGGAGACCGCTCGTGTAGGCAGCCACACCAAAGAACAGCGCGTGACCGAAATTGATCTGCCCGGTGAAGCCGGAAAGCAGATCCCAACTGGCGGCGAAGATCGCGAAGATCGCCGTCAAGATCAGGATTCGGAGAAGGTAGGGATCCCCGGTGAAAACAGGAATGAGCATCAGAGCCAATGCAAACACGAGCACGGCAACCCGGCTGGGAAGAACCAAGACCTCACCTCTGATCAAGGTGACAATGCTTCTCAAGGAGAACCAGATGAGTCCCATTCTACCTCTCTTCCTCAAAAGCCACACCGAACAAACCTTCCGGGCGGATCAACAAGGCCAGAATCATGATTGAGAGGGCAACCGGCCCCTTCAGAAACGCACCCATCGGCAGGGCGAAGACCACCACTGCCTCGGCAAATCCGAGAATGTAGCTCGCAAGAAAGCTCCCCTTGATGCTTCCGAGCCCGCCGAGGACCACGATGGCCAGCATCATGATGAGCGGGTGCATCCACATGTGAGGATCAATCACGGAAAGCGGGGCCAAAACTGCCCCAGCCACTGCAGCCATGCCGACCGATATGCCGAGCGCCACCATGATCTCTCTGTTCACGTTGATTCCCATCAGGTTGGCGACTTCCCTGTCCTGAGCAGTGCACCTGATCCCGAGCCCAATTTTGGTCCTTAACAGCACAAACCATGTCACGAGCAATGCCAGCACGGCCACACCCAATGCGAGCAGGTGCTGATTCGCCACCTTGACCCCGCCCAGGACCAGATAGCCGGTCGCCAACGGTGGCACCCCAAGATAATGCCCGCCAAAGCCGATCAAGAAGATCTCCTGTAGAACCATCGCCAGGGCTATGGTGGCTATCAATACCGCAGATTCATGCTCACGGATGGGCCGGATAAACAAATGATAGCAAATCAGCCCCACGACCACGGTGAGCGGGATCGACAGGAACACGGCAAGAGGGGACGATAACCCGCAATAGTGGAACCCGATATAGATAAAGTAGGCTGTCGTCATGGACAGTGCGGTGTGAGCGATATTGACGACCCGCGCCACCCCGAAGATCAACGAAAACCCCATAGCCAGCAGTGCGTAAACACTGCCGTTGATCAGCCCGTTGACGATTATATCCTGGCCCATAAGGCTACTCCACGTTTCGACCCGGGATTGGCGAATTCAGGTGACTCTCAATCAGAGGCAATGGTTCACCGAGATGGCGCATGCCATCTCGGCGAATGCCCACCTCACTTCTTCTTGTAGTGCTCTACCACCCAGTCGGGTAGCTTGTATGGCACCGCGCCTTCGTAAGTCACGCCCTCCCAGTCAAGGGGCCAGATGCACACGTTCTTGCCGTCCTGCCATTGGGTGCCCACAGCGGTGATAAAACCCGGACCCCAGGTGATGTCGTGTTCCTTGCTGAATACCATTCTGCCCGCAGCCGACACAAGATCGGTCTTTTCTATCACGGGCACGAGCTTGTCGGCTTCCAGAGTCCCGGCGGTCTCTATTGCGTGTTTAAGGACGAAAATGGCATCGCGAGTGCCGGCGGTGTAGTTGGGCGCTTCCTTGAATCTCGCCTTGTACTCATTGTAAAACGGTATGGTCAGGTCGGTGATTCTTACCGGCGCATACGTATTGACCGTGACGCTGTAGTTCCCTTTTCCGCCTGTGGCTTCCCAGAAGCCGTCTTTTTGAGCCTCAACATTAATTCCCACCAGAGCGGCGGGAATTTTGAGCTCGCCTGCCTGTTTGGCAAAGGGGATTCCAACCGAGGACGAAAACGTGGTGAAAATGATATGCGCACCGGCCCGCTGAATTGCAGACAGCTCCGCGGAGGTATCCGTCGCCGTGGGCGACGGTCTCCAAACTCCGACGACTTCCATGCCCATTTTGGGCAAGTTTTCTTGTGCAATCCCCACGATGGGATCAGCCCAGGCGGCCTTTTCGGCAACGACGGCCACCTTGATCTTCGGGATGCCCAATTCCTTGGCCATGGTTTTGGCCACCGTCCCGAGAAGGATAAAGTCCACTTTCACGAGAAACTTTGAATTAATGGGCGTGACGCGGAACCAGTACTTGTACCGGTCATAATCCTTTGCGACCCGTTCGCACAGCTCCGGATGCGCAGCTCCGCACCCGATGAAAATCTTCTTGTTGTCCATGGCAATGTCCTGCATCACCATGACGGCCTCAGTGCGAAAGCCGCCGACGAGGAAGTCCACGCGATGCCTGCTGATAGCAAGCTCCGCGGCATTCGTGGCGTCGGGAATGCTGAGAAATTCGTTGGAGTCCACCTTCACGAGCTCAACGGGCCGCTTGATCCCCTTGACCGAGATACCGCCGGCCTTATTGATTTCTTCGGCCGCGAGTGTGGCCCCGTTCCAGTGCCCCTCTCCCTGGGTGAACTGCATTGGCCCGCTTACACCAATCTTGATGGGATCGGCTCCCCAGGCATCGAAGCCGGGAGCGGCGCAGAGAGTGAGCGTCAGGACAAGAGTCATGAAGAAACCTGATTTTTTCACGACGGTCTCCTTTCTCGTGAAGGTGTAATGTAGAGATTTTGAGGAGCAGCCGGCAGCTCCTTTCAGAAAGCCCCCTCCGGAATCTCAACCACTTCTCGTGAGGGTTTCATGCACATCTCCAGACGAGCCTGAAGAAGAGGCAAGGTCACATGGGCGAAGTACTTTGCCTGCATGACTTTGCCGACAAGAAACTCGCTCGCTCCTCCCTCATCGATCTTCTTCTGAGCTATTGCCGCCATGTCCAAGAGACGCCACACCATCGCGGCCTCGGCAAAACAGAGAAGACCGGGATAGGTTTTCGCGGCCCATTGCAGCGGATCGGTTTGCACCGTATGGCGCATGGAGATTGCCAATTCGTTCAATCCCTCGGCAACTCTTGCGAGGGACTGCACATACTCCCCAAGTGCGGCATGAGCCACGGTCCTCTCGCAGAACGCCCGAAGTTCGCTCAAGAAGGCGTTGAAGGGCGCCCCCCCCTGTATCATCAACTTTCGTCCCATGAGATCCATGGACTGAATGCCGTTTGTCCCCTCGTAGAGAGACAGGATCTTGGCATCTCGGAGGTATTGTTCAAGCGGGTACTCCCTGGTGAAGCCGTACCCGCCCAGACATTGGATCGCACTTTCGCACACCCTGAAGCCCGTGTCAGAGCAGTAGGCCTTAATGATCGGCGTCATGAAGTCGACAAGCGCCTGACAGTGTGCCCTCTCTTTGTCATCGTCCGATTCCTGTGCCAGATCCCACCAATAGCCCGTCGTGTAAGCCATAGATCGCATTCCGTCTATCGTTGCCTTCATCCAGAGGAGCATTCGGCGCACATCCGGATGATCGATGATCGGAACCTCCCCTGATCTTCTCCTCGCGAGATCGTTTCCCTGCACCCGTTCTTTGGCGTATGCGAGCGCATTCTGGTACGCAGTGGCCGCAATACCGATTCCGCCCACGCCGACGTTGATGCGGGCGCTATTCATCATTTGAAACATGTGCGCGAGACCCTTGTTTTCCTCTCCGCACAGGTACCCTGTGCAGTCGTCATTTTCCCCGAAGTTGAGAACGCAGGTGGGCGATCCGTGCAGTCCGAGTTTCTGCTCCACGCCCGCACACAGTACATCGTTGGATTCACCGAGCGACCCGTCATCGTTCACCCGTATTTTCGGTACCACAAAGAGTGATATGCCTTTCACTCCCTCGGGCGCGTTCTCGATTCGGGCCAGGACCAGATGGACAATGTTTTCGGTCAGGTCGTGATCGCCCCACGTGATAAAGATCTTCGTCCCTTTGATCTTGAAATGGTCCCCCTCACGAAACGCCTTTGTTCTGATGGAAGCCAAATTCGAACCGGCCTGCGGTTCCGTCAGACACATGGTGCCCGACCAACGGCCCCCGAACATGTTCGGAATGTACCGTTCCTTCAGCTCTGTCGCGCCGAAGGCTTCGATGAGATGTCCGGCCCCGTGAGTCAGACTTGGAGCCATATGAAAGGAGATGCACGCGCCATACATGAGATCGTTAATGACGATTCCCATGATTCGCGGGAAGCCCTGTCCTCCGAAATCCGGATCGCTGGTGGCCGCGATCCACCCGTTTTCGCCAAAAAGGCGAAAGGCGTCCCGGAATCCGGGAGCGCAACGAACCGCCGCGTCGGCATAGGTGACACCATGTCTGTCGCCGGATTCCTGAAGCGGAGCAACGACGCCGCCCGCGAATTTGACGGCTTCAGCGACCAACATGTCCAGTGTCTCCACATCATACTCGCGGTACCTGGCGAGTTTGCAGAGATTGCCGTACTTGAGTTGTTCCCTCAGGATAAAGTAGATATCCTTCTCACTTACCTTGAAGTGACCCATCGTTTCGTTTCTCCTTTACAAGCCGGAACCGAGATCGGATAGGTCTCTCGGTTCTCCGCCCGGTCATCACACTTTCGGTTCCTTCCACCACGGGAAGAAATCAGGCATGTCCGCGGTCGGGCTCATGGTGAATTTCGGGGGTCGCTTTTCGAGGAAGCTCTGGACCCCTTCTCGGGCATCCTTCTGACGGCCGGCCCAAAAAAAGCATCGGGAATCCACAAGGTGCGCGGACTGAGGGTCTTTCTCCGCGAGACCATGCCACAGGAGAGCCTTGCTGAGCGCAACCGAGACCGCCGAGGTCTGTTCCGCAATTTCCTTCGCTATTGCCAGTGCCTTGGGCAACACATCCTCAGTGGGAAGGACGTAATTGAACAAGCCGGACGCCGCTTCCTCCTCGGCCCGAAAGACCCGGCCGGTGTAGACAAGCTCAGCCGCCCGGGAGATTCCCACAATACGGGGCAGAAACCAGGACGAGCACGCCTCGAGAACAACGCCGCGACGGGCGAAGACAAAACCGATCTTGGCATCCGCGGCAGCAATACGGATATCCATGGGTAGGGTCATGGTAATGCCAACGCCGACGGCATGGCCGTTGATCGCTCCAATCACCGGCTTCCGGCAATTGAAAATTGCCAGGGCCACTCTTCCGCCACGGTCCCGATGTTCGCGGATGGGGATTTCTCTTCCTTCCCTCTCACACATGTCAAAGGTTGAGGCCCCGAGAGAGAGGTCAGCTCCGGCACAAAACGCTTTCCCCGCGCCCGTGACCACGACGACCCGGATTGCGTCGTTTCGATCGGCCTCAGCGAAAATGGTCATCAGTTCCGAGCCCATGGTCGGCGTGAACGCGTTCATCCGTTCAGGTCGGTCGAGCGTCACGGTAGCAATGCCGTGGGTCAGTTCAAAGCGAGTCTCCGTCAATTCCATCTCATAAACTCCCAATGGTTCGTGGCTCTTTGCAGATAATCGTGATTCTCGGACCAGTGATCTGCCTTGGACTCCGGGCCAAGAGCTCGCCATTACCCCGTGGCGAGGTTCTCCCAGATCATGGAATAGCCTTGACCGCGGCCGACACACATGGTGGTCAGTCCATACCGGGCACGAGGATTTTCGGTGAAATGCCCTGCGAGAAATGCAACGAGACGGGGGCCTGAAGCAGCCAAGGGGTGTCCGTACGCGAGGGAGCCACCCCACGGATTGACTTTCGGATCGTCCGCGTTCAATCCCCATCGGTCGAGGCAATAGAGAGCCTGAACCGCAAATGCTTCGTTCATTTCAATAACCTCTATGTTTGCTATGCTCAATCCGGCCTTTGCCAACGCCTTTTCCGTGGCCGGCACCGGAGCCGTGCCCATGATTCGGGGGTCAACGGATGCCACTCCGGACGAGATCCACCTCATCTTCGGTTTCAGGTTGAGCACTTCGGCTCTTCCTCGAGACATCAACAAAACAGCAGCCGCGCCGTCATTGAGCCCGGCAGCGTTGCCCGGAGTGACCCTTCCGTTTTCCCTGAACGGAGTCTTGAGGCTGGACAATCCTTCCATGGTGGTTTCCGGCCTCGGTGGCTGGTCCTTGTCAACCGACATTTTGCCGCGGCCTTCCAGCTCAATTTCAACCGGCACAATCATGTCCTTCATCTTGCCCGCTTTGATGGCTCGGTCGGCTTTCTGCTGCGACGCAACGGCATAGGCATCGGCCATTTCTTTCGTGAGCTCGGGGAATCTGTCGTGAATATTCTCTGCCGTCATGCCCATATTGAACGCGGACGCGTCACCCATGACCTCTTCGGCCCGTGGATGCGGATCGCGCATGAACCCCATCGGCAGATGCCCCATATGCTCTACGCCGCCGGTGATGAGACAATCGGCCATGCCGCTCGCTATATACGTCACGCCAAACCCTATGCCGGTCAAACCGCTTGCACACATACGGTCTACAGAGCAGCCGGGAATCTCCCATCCAAAGTCCGCGAGCATGGGGATCATCTTGCCGAGGGTTCCGCCCTGCTCCTTCATCTGGTTGGTGACGCCCCAAATACTGTCTTCAATCATTTCAGGTCTCAGAGGAGGATTGCGGTGAATCAGAGCCTTCACCAGCGGCACGCACAGATCGTCGGCCCTGGTTTTCCAGAAGATTCCCTTTTCGCCGGCCCGTCCAAACGGGGTCCTCACTGCATCCACAACTACCACATCACGCAATTCTGCACACACGATTCCCTACTCCTGCGTCGTAATAGCTCACCGGGCTTGAGGCGGCTCTGCGCCCGGTGACAATAGAGGGGGCGACTCATCTCCCCCTCCATACCTCCCCCATCATAATTCTGGACTGTTGTGGCCGTCCCGGTTAACGCTTACCCTGCGTTTCTTTTCGTTCCAAAATGGCTGCTATGCCGAGTCCGCCGCCTCCGCAGATACACTCGAGTCCGTACCTGGCCCCGCGTCTTTTCATCTCGTGGAGCAAGGTCACCAGGACCCGCGTTCCGGTGCAGGCGATCGGATGGCCGAGGGAAATGCCGGAACCGTTGACGTTGATTCTTCCGTAGTCTGCAGGCCCAAGTCCCATCTCCACGACATCGGCCAGAACTTGAGCTGCAAAAGCCTCTTGTATCTCGATGAGATTCATATCTTCGAGGGTCAGACCTGCCGTGTGCAGTGCCTTGCTCGCGGCACGGGGAACCGTTCGGTACGTTCTCCTCGGATCGTCACCGACCGTTGCGCATGATTTGAACACGGCAAGTGGTTGCACACCGAGCTCGGCGGCCCTGGAAGCGGAAGTCACCACAACGGCTGCGGCGCCGTCGTTCTCGGTGGATGAATTGCCCGCGGTGCACACACCGCCGAGTACGGGCTTGAGACGAGCCAATGCCTCCAGGGTCGTATCGGCCCGGGGATTCTCGTCGCGGTCAACCACGAGCGGGTCTCCTTTTCGCTGCGGAACGCTAACGGGAACGATTTCTTCCTGAAATAGGCCGGCATCGATTGCAGCACATGCCTTGCAATGGCTTGCAACCGACCATTGGTCGCACTGCTCCCGGGTGATGGCATGCTCTTCCGCGCCCGCCTCCGCCCAGGACATCATCGCCGGCAAGATGCCATATCGCTCTTCCGGCTGGGACATGACTCTCGCCCTTTGAATGCGATCGTACAGAGGAATTCCCCACATTGACAGGTCACCGTGGCCCCTTGGCATACCCCTGGCGCCGCCGATTCCCCATTTGACGCTGCCGGGCAGGTAAAACTCCGCGTTGCTCATGCTCTCGGCTCCGCCTGCTACAACGATTTCAGCTTGCCCCGATGCGATCAATGCAGCCGCGTACCGGACGACCTCGAGGCCGGTGCAGCATCGGCTGTCCAGCGTCACGGCCGGGATGCTTTCCGGCCAACCGGCCATAAGCAGAGCCATGCGAGCAATATTCACGTATTCGCCATTTTGATAGGCCTGCCCCATGACGACCTGGTCAACCTTCTCCGGGTCGATTCCTGCTCGTCGAACAGCTTCCCCAAGCACGAGAGCTGCAAGGTCGTACGGCTGCACCTCTTTCAGAGACCCCATATACCGGCCCACAGGAGTTCGTACGCCGGCGACAATCGCCACTTCCTTCATCCGGTTCTCCATTTCCGTTCAGGTAAAGGCAAACAATTCCCAGCCATCGGACCTCTCGAAGCGAATGCCGCTCGTTCACCCGCGGCCGGGTTGGTGAAGACCATGCGGCGACCGACGGGAGCCGCCAATACATTGGGAGTTTTTGAAGAGGGGTTCCGGGGAGGGACTTTTTGCAAAAAGTCCCTCCCCGGTGCGGTCTTGTTTCTTCAAGGCCTATTTCGCCGGCCCTTTTCGAGCTCCGTCCGGGTTGTACTCGTACCAACCCTTCCCGGTCTTTCGGCCAAGGTGTCCGGCCATGACCTTTCGGCGGAGTATGGCCGGCGGGAACCATCGAGGGTCTTTGGTCTCTTCGTAGATCGCGGTGAGAGCGCCACAGGTCACGTCCAGCCCCACCATATCGCCAGTCTCGAATATTCCCATTCTCCGTCCCGAAGCCAGCCGCAACCCCTTGTCTATATCTTCGACCGTTCCGACGCCTGCCTCGACAAGCCGCATGGCCTCGATCACCGCCGGGAAATTGATGCGATTGATGAGAAAACCGGGCACATCTTTGTGAACGAGGATCGGTTCTTTTCCGATAGCCTCGACAAAAGCTTTCCCCCGGGCAAAAACCTCGTCGCTCGTGAACTGGCTTCTCACCACTTCCACAGCCTCCATCATGGGAACAGGGCTGAAGAAATGGATTCCCAGGACTCGTTCGGGGTGCGGAACCGCAGCCGCCAGGGAGCTGATCGGGATAGCGCTGGTATTGCTTGCCAGCAAGGTATGGGGCTTCGCTGCCGCGGCGAGCTTCCCAATGACCTCCTGCTTCAAATCCAACTTCTCGAACACCGCCTCGATGCAAAGATCGGCTTCCGCTGTTACCGCCAAGTCCTGAGTTGCGGTAATGTGGGCCATTACGGCCTCCAGAGGTCCTTGGACTTTCTGCTTTTCCACCAGCTTACCCGCGGACCAGGCAATGCCATTCAGTGCCCGGTCAAGCGCCTCAGCGGTCACATCGCACAAAATCACGTCCAGTCCCGCGGCGGCACAGACCTGAGCAATACCCGAACCCATCAGGCCTGCGCCCACCACACCTACTCTCTTGATATCCATCGCACTTTCCTATTCCTTGAGAAATTCGCGGGCAATTACCATACGTTGGATCTCGCTCGTGCCTTCGTAGATACGAGTCAATCGAATGTCCCGGTAAAAGCGCTCCACGGGATAATCCTTCATATAGCCCATGCCGCCATGAATCTGAACAGCCATATCCGCCACTTTGTTGGCCATTTCAGAACAGAATAGCTTGACCATTGCCGCTTCCTTCACCACGGCCGATTGTGCCGAGTCTCTGAGGCACGCGGCATGGTAGAGCATCTGGCGGCCTGCATAGATCTGGGTAGCCATGTCGGCTATCATTGCTTGCACCGCCTGAAAATGGGCAATGGGTTTGCCGAACTGAACACGCTGTTTCGCGTAATCAATGGAGAGCTCCAACAACCTCTGAGCAGATCCGAGGGCAGAGGCTCCCAGTGTGAGCCTGCCTCGATCCAAGGTCTTCATCGCAGTCTTGAAGCCCTGTCCAACGTGTGTTGCCCCGCCGATCACGTTTTCCTTCGGCACCCGACAATTGTCAAAGATGAGCTCGCAGGTATGCGAGCCCCGCATGCCCATCTTGCGCTCTATGGTACCAACATAGAAGCCGGGGAAGGTCTTCTCCACGATGAAGGCCGTGATTCCTCCCCTTGCCTTCCTGGCCTTGTCCGTGAGAGCAAAAACTGTGGCCACGTCCGCGATATTGCCGTTCGTGATAAAATGCTTCCGGCCGTTCAGCACCCATTGATCACCGTCCAGCTCCGCGGTGGTCCTCAAATTGGCGGCGTCGGAGCCAGCCTCCGGCTCGGTCAAGGCGAAGCATCCGATCCACTCACCGGAGGCAAGCTTCGGCAAATACCGCTGTTTCTGCTCGGGCGTGCCGTCCAGGACGATTCCTTGGGAGCCGATACCATTATTGGTGCCTATTCGTGTGCGAAAGCACGCATTGACTTTGCTTATCTCTTCGTAGACCAGGCACTCGCCGAAACACCCAATTCCGAGACCTTCATACTCCTCCGGTATTCCCAAGCCGAAGAGGCCGAGCTCCTTCATTTTTTCGATGATATACTCGGGAATGCGGTCCTCTTCTTCGACTTGTCGACTGATCGGCTCCAGGTCCTGCTTCACGAAACGCCGAACGGTTTCGACCATCATGCGCAGATTTTCCGGTATCTCAAAATCCATGGCTCTATCCCTCAACGCGGATCATTCCGCGCTCCTCAGTCGCTGCGGTCATGAAGAGCAACTTGCGTGCCAGTCGCCGCGGGCAAGGATTCGAGACGGTGGAGCTCGCTCCGGTTCTGGCGTGTGCAGGAACAGGGCGGTGAAGGGTCAGAGGGAATGGCCGCGGCACATGTAGATATTCATCTACACACCCGAGAAGAATCGACGCGATCAAATGGATTTTGTTATGGAATCGCTGATCGGAGGCAGGTGTAGAGAAATTTCAACGTGTCGAAGATTATCTACAGATAGGACTCCGAAGGACGCGTGCTCCATCCCATCTTTTTTCGGTAACCGTTCACCGGGGGCTCAAGATTCCTCACCCCCTGCCCCCTCTCCAAGTATGGAGAGGGGGTTCCGGTTCCCCTTCCCCATACTTGGGGAAGGGGCTAGGGGATGGGGACACGGCCAAGGCACTCACTGACTCTTTCATAGAACAATCCCGGTGAACGATCACCTTTTTTCTCGGAACATAACGATGATAAGGTTATCCAACTACTACGGGTGACGAACGGCAAAGAAGGAGCGTGACTTTCCGGTGAGCACCAGGGAGGAATTCATCAAGGACGTGGAAGCAGGGATTCGGGACGAGGAGCTCATGATAAAATATGGGCTCCCTCGGGACACTTTCTACCGGTACAAGGCAATCGTAAGAGACTACCTGGCAAGAGAGAAAACTACATCTGAAAGGCCGAAACGGAGAATTGATGCCCGGCCCTTTCTCGAGGACGTCAAGGCATATATGGATGACCAAGCCCTGATGGAAAAATATGGGCTCACCCAGCGGCAGCTCCAGAAGCTCTTCAGACAGCTCATTGAAGCTGGTTTGATGTCCCCCTTGGAGCTTGCCAATCGCCTCAAGGTGACGCAGAGTCAGGTCGCGGAAGCCTTCGTAGAGATGGGAAAGGCCATTGATGAGCTCGATTAACAGGCGAGTCATTTGGGTTGAGACTACCCCGTCAGTTTTGGCCCGGCAATTTGGATTGCCTAAAACAGGAAGCGCATCAGGGTCAGGTCTTGCTTCTTGACTCTTCGCTTTGCCGCAGAACCACCCTGCTCACTAAATAGCAAAAAGCAAGACCTGACCCCGCCGGTTACAAGTTTGGGAGAATCGGAGCGCTCCCCAATTCTCCAGACCATCCGGGACTGGATTCCGACTTTCGGCGGAATGACGGAGCGTTCGGCCTGGTTCCGGTCTCCCCGCCGAGTCGCAAGAGGTCGGAGACGAATACGTCACCGTATTTACGCCATTCCATACTCAGCCCTTCCTCTCCCCCTCCAATCCGTGCCGCCTCAGCTTCTGGTAAAGGCCGGTGCGGTGAATGCCAAGCAGGCGTGCCGCTTCCGTGCGATTTCCTCCCGTCAGGGACAGGGCGCGCACAATGGCGCGTCGCTCCGCCTCGATCAGCTCGTTCTTCAGCGTTCCGACGGGTCCCTCAGGATTCTCGGCGAGGTCTGCACCGTCGCGAATCTCCATGGGCAGATGCTCCTCGAGAATCGATCCTCCTCGCGCCAAGGCAGATGCCTTCTCGAGGATGTTCCGCAGCTCACGCACATTGCCTGGCCAATCGTATGCGACAAGCCGCTTCATGGCTTCGGGCTCGATTCGGTGAAGCATTTTGGAATAGCCCGGCACCAGCGAGAGCATATGGTAGGCCAGCCGAGGAATGTCCGAGCGAACCTGACGGAGGGGCGGGGTCTTCAGGAGAAAAGTGTTCAGTCGATAGTACAGGTCTTGTCGGAACTCCCTTCGCGAGAGCATGACTTTGAGATCGCGGTTCGTAGCCGCGATGACTCTGAAGTCCGGCTTGAGAGTGCGGGTGCCTCCAATCCGTTCCACCTCGCGCTCCTGAATCACTCGCAAGAGCTTGGCCTGCATCGGCAGGGGAAGCTCTCCCACTTCGTCCAGGAAGATGGTGCTCTTGTCGGCCAGCTCGAACTTTCCGGGCTTCCCTTTGGGGCTCGCCCCGGTGAAAGCGCCAGCCTCGTACCCGAAGAGCTCGGATTCAAAGAGCTCGTTGGGAATGGCCGCACAATTCACCCTCACCATGGGTCGGTCCCGACGGGGGCTCAATTGATGCACGGCATGAGCGAAGATCTCCTTGCCCGTTCCTGTCTCGCCGATGATCAACACGGGCAGATCCGAAGCCGCAGCTTGCATGGCGACCTGCTTGGCTTCTTGTATGGGAGCCGATTCGCCTACCACTCCTTCGACGGAGTAGCGGCTCCGATAGGCCTGCTGCAGTTCCTTCTCGTAATAGTCCAGGCGACTCTGGAGAACCTCCACTTGCCGCACCAGCTCTTTGACCTTCTCAGGGTTCCAGAACATGAGTTTGCCCACCGCGCCAATGACATTTCCTTCCCGGTCGCGCAGCGGTATGCGAGCGATGACGCGGTGCCTGCTCCCCAAGCGGAACCATCGGCCGATTTCAGCCCGTCCGGTCTCGAGAATCCGCAGGAGCTCGCTGTGAGGGTTGAGCTCCAGAATGTGTTTGCCAATCGCTGCTTCTCGGGATACGTGATAAAATGCTTCGTCCGATGAGCTGATATAGCGGACAATCCCTTGGGCATCGATCAGAATTTGGGATTCGTGCGGATTGTTCAGCAGTGCTTCGAGAAGCTCCGGCGGTATATTTCGATAGGGCAGCTCGGACATATGACCTCTCGGCTTTGGCTCGGTCAATACTTTCCGGGGGACGACGGTCCCGTGGCTTTCAGATGGTCTCGCACACGTGGCTGCTGTTGTGTGCCGTGCAGAGGCAACCCAATAGTTGACCGGAATCGTTCACCGCGGAGAGCTCTTCTTTCCCGCTGAACGGTTACCATCCTCAAAGCCGTAGAGAAGTCTCCTTGTTGAAGTGGAGCTGTTCCCTCCAGGCGGTCTGCTTGCCGTTTCGCTCACGTTGCGCTGTCGCACGACGTTGGGATTTCGCGCCTTATTCGGCGAAACGGGGGGGACAAGGAGGTTACTTGTAGCATATTATGGCCCCGCGGTTCTCAATCTGGTGCAAAGTTTCCACCTTTTCAAAACCCGCTGTTTGAAACAACACTTTGAGTCCCTCCATATTGGGAAACCACCAGTTGTAAGAACTTTCAGTGTCGGTCGGAGAGTCCGAGCGAGACTTGTATCCGGGAAATACAAGCTCCCACATGGCCTTATCAGTGACGGATTCGTAATTCACGACTGCGGATTCGACCACGGCCATTCGTTCGGTGACCGACTCCACACATCTCGCCGCGGAGAACGGATCGGCACAGTGATAAATAACCCCGAGGCAAAGAACGATATCAAACTTCCTGTTCAGTTCAGGCAACTGGAATACGCTCATTTTCTTGTATTCAATTTCCAGGTTAAGGACGTCCTTTACGAATTCCGCCTGCTTGAGGAATCCGTCAGACAGGTCAATTCCCAGCACGGAATCTGCGTTCCGTTTTTTGGCTTGAACGCTGAAAAAGCCTGCGTTGCATCCGATATCCAGTACGGATTGTCCCGAAAGGTCATTGGGAAGGTATTCGGAAATCCGATCCCACAAATTCTGAAGGTGGGGCAAAGTTGCCGGCATGGTCTTTATTCCGCAACCGAGGTCTATGCAGTGAAACCATGGCTCTTCTTTGCCGAGCTCTTCTATTTTCCGGCGAATCTCCTCCGCACGGTATCCCGATTCAACTTTCCGCATGAGCCCTCCTCCTCGCGTTACAAGATCTGGGTGTTCAATGAGTGTGCAATTACTATTTCACCCATGGCCGCCCATCCACACTGGTATCTTCCTCGCCCCCCGTGTAGCTCTCGATAGCTCTCGACAGCCTCGTGAAGAAGGAGGCCACTCTCACGAAGCTTGGGTCCCCCGGAAGTTGAGATGACTCCGGCATTCTCTCCATCATTCTGCCTTGCCGGAACCAATAGTCTGGCATTGGTGACGAATCCCTTGAAATTCATGGGCGTTCCTGGCATAGACGGTTTAGCGGCACACCGGAGAGGAACGCCGATGGACAGGCCCAATCTGCCACAGCCGATTCAGCTTGGCAAGGTGCGTTTCAGCGACGGCTCGACGCCGCGCAGTACGCCTCATCACTTGGAGCGAGGACAACATGCCGAAACACGTAGGAATAGTTGCTTGCAGCGCGGAGGGAGCAGCGCTCTGCTATCGGACGCTCTGCGCGGAAGCCCCGGCAATGATGGGTGAGCATATGCACCCGGAAGTTTCAATGCACACTCACCCCTTGGGCGAGTATATGAAGCACATTCGCTACGGTGATTGGGATCCGGTGGCCCAATTGATGTTGTCGTCCGCAGCGAAATTGGCAAGTATCGGGGCAGACTTTGCAATCTGCCCTGACAACACGATTCACGAGGCATTCGATATGGTCAAATCGCGATCTCCCGTGCCGTGGCTCCACATTGCGGACGCTGTGGGAGAAGAGGCGAGAAGACGCGGATTCAGGAGTCTTGCAGTCATTGGTACGAAGTACTTGATGACCGGGCCGGTCTATTCCTCGGCTCTGAAGAAATTCGGAATCACCTGCGCCATTCCGGAGGAGAATGACCGGGAAGCCATCGATACTATCATCTTCAAGGAACTGGTCAACGGCATCTTTCGTGAAGAATCCCGCCAATATTTCAATGCGGTGATTCAAAAGCTCAAAGCGCAGGGATGCGAGGCAGTGGTTTTGGGATGCACCGAAATTCCCCTGCTGGTCGATCCCGAAGACTGTCCATTGCCGACCCTCGATTCCACGCGTTTGCTTGCAAGGGCCGCAATAGAGGAAGCTTTGAGAGAGGGCTAGAGACAAAGGAGCCGAACCAATGGCCTTGCACGGAAAGCACAACGCCATTACCGATGTTGCAGGAATCATGGTCGGAAATTTCACGTCCCCGGAGGCTGCCAGCGGGGTGACGGTAATCCTCTGCCAGGAGGATGCGATTGCCGGAGTGGATGTCCGAGGCTCCGCGCCCGGGACGAGAGAAACCGACCTCCTGGCGCCGTGCAATTTGGTGGAAAGGGTCCAGGCGGTGGTACTCACGGGCGGATCGGTGTACGGTTTGTCCACGGCCGACGGCGTGGTGCGATGGCTTGCAGGTAAGGGGCGTGGATTCCCCTTGCAAGATGGGCACGTTGCGCCCATCGTCCCCGCGGCTGCGCTCTTCGATTTGGGCCGCGGCAAGGAGTATGTCCCGCCGGTGGGCCCGGAATGGGGGAGAATCGCGTGCGAATCAGCGCGCAGCGGGCCGGTGCCCGCGGGAAATGTGGGGGCAGGAACGGGCGCGGTGGCCGGGGGGATTAAAGGAGGTCTCGGGACGGCAAGCGAGATTCTCGATTCGGGTATCACCGTCGGCGCACTGGTTGCCGTAAATTCCTTGGGGTCGGTGATCAGCCCGGTTACGGGAATTCCCTGGGAAATTCACATGGAGATCGACGGTGAGCTCGGTCCTCTCGCACGAACCGCGGTCCGGTTGCCCGAGGCGACTGAAACCGTATCTTCGACGAACACAACGATCGGGGTCGTGGCCTGCGATGCAGTCCTGACCAAGGCTCAGGCGCAGAAGGTTGCTCAAATGGCCCACGACGGATTGGCTCGATCGATTCGGCCTTCACACACGATGTTTGATGGGGACACGCTCTTCAGTCTCGCTACCGGGAAACGCGCTTTGCCGGAAACTCCCGGTTTCTTCGCGGCGCCGATGGCGGTATCCGTGAACGAGGTCGGCCGCGCGGCAGCGGATTGCCTGAGCCGGGCCATTATCCGAGCGGTGGTTGAGGCGTCGAGCTCAGGGAATTTCAGTGCTTTGCGGGATCTGGAACCGCTGTGACGGGTCTGTTTTTCTCGAACCCCTGTCATCTCTCTGTACGTTCCGCGAATACGTTTTATGATAGGTCCGAAGACCTCCATGGTGATGTGGAGTAGAGTGCGAGAAGGGGGGAGAGCGATGTTCGTGATTTTTGGATGGGGTCACCAGACACGCAAGGAATTCGGCGCCACCCTGCCGGCAATCTGCCCGAACTGCGGCAACAAGTGTTACTGGCACCTGACCCGGATGAGGGTCTGGTTCACGCTCTTCTTCATCCCGGTTATCCCCTATTCGTCCCAACACTGGCTCCTCTGCGAGGTCTGCTCCCGAGGGATTGAGCTCACGGGTGACCAGGTTCCCAAAGCCATTCGCATCAATCAGACCACGAACAACTTTCTCGGCA
>Ga0172371_10002508_pt1 | contig 29115 bp, 19 predicted proteins | sample Lak12m_FD_114543 | JGI IMG/M metagenome (GOLD analysis project Ga0172371, IMG submission 114543) | Freshwater microbial communities from Kabuno Bay, South-Kivu, Congo - kab_022012_12m | ecosystem: Environmental > Aquatic > Freshwater > Lake | place: Democratic Republic of the Congo: South-Kivu...
GACAGCTCCGGACGCGCCGACCACGGTTCCGGTCACGATATTCGGAAAACCGACCGAAGACAGGAACTCCATGGTGCCGGTCGGCTTCGGAATCCAATTCAACCCGCCATCATCGGTCTTGAGCACAAGCCCCGAAGATGCCGCGACGTAGCCCGTGACCGGGTCGTCCGGGAAGCAAAGCCCGTTCAGGTCATTGGTAACACCGGACGACAGCACGTCCCAGGTATTCCCGCCGTCCGTGGTCTTGAGCAGCACTCCGGCCCAACCGGCGGCGTACCCGGTTGCTGCATCCATCGGGAAATCGATGGCGGCAACGGGCTGGCCCGGGTTCGCTGGCAGTTGCGTCCAAGTCACCCCGCCATCGGTGGTCTTGAGAATGACCCCTCCGCCAACGTCACCGCCGCCGACATAGCCGGTTTCGGCGTCGACCGGGAAGCTGATTGCCCGCAGGTCAAGAGTAACGCCCGACGACTCATTCACCCAGGTTGCGCCGCCGTCGGTCGTCTTGGCGATTCTCCCGCCTGACGCCACCGTGTATCCGGTCATTGCGTCCATCGGGAACTCCACGGCCATCTGCCAGCCCTGGAGGTCACCGGGAAGGCTGTCCCAGGTCAGGCCGCCGTCGGTCGTCTTGAGTACAAGTCCTCCGCCGCCAACTGCGTAGCCGGTGACCGCGTCAACCGGAAAGCAGACCCCGTCCAGATCGGTGGCCGTGCCGGAATTCAACGGAACCCAGTCGGCCTTTGCCGGCAACGCCAGCAGGCAGACCGCGAGCACGATAATGCAGGACTTCAAACTTACCTCCTGTTGGTTTAGACGACCTCCATCGCTCTCGTTTGCTGCTCGCCGGCTACCGGTTACGCAAGGCAAGCCCCGGCGCAGTGTCTGCTCTTGCGAGACCCACACGAGTCTAGTCAACCAGAATCACCCGGCTCGATACCTGCCGCCCGCGAATCAGGAAGGCGCCGGCCGGAAGGCGCCGCCCCTGCTCACCCCTGCCGTCCCAGCAGCCCTTCCCTTCGACGCGCAGCGACCTGACCAGCCTCCCGCCGGCGTCGAGAATCCGGATATCGTCCGGTTCGGGCACCGCGATGTTCAGCCGGTCCCGAAACAGGCTGGGCCATGTCCTGCCCGCCCGGACCGGCATGGCCGCGCGCGTCCCCGCTGTCCCCAGACCGGTCACTTCCAGCGGCTGGTCGAGCACGCTGTCGTCAATCGTCCAGGTGAAATAGTAGTACCCGATGTAGTAGTCAACCAGATATTGCCCCGGCGACGCAGAGTCGCCCGCCCACAGGTAGACCTGCGCCTTGAAGGTGCCGCTGCCCGGGGCCGACGGCGTGAAGGAAAAGACGGTCGAGTGCATGCCGCTGTCGGGCGGCCGGTCCTGCTCCAGCCAACTGCTCATCAGCGAATCGGGCTCGGTCACCACACCCTCGTCGCCGCCAGTTGTTTTGTAGCGGACACTGTCGACCACGACGTAATCGGGCAGAGTCATACCGAGCCAGACCGAAGTCCCGTTGTAGGTGGTGGAGTCATTGGTCCCTTCGACCGTGACGTTGAAGTTCTCCCCGACCGACACCTCGGCCGGTTGAGTCACACTGTCAAACGTCAGACAGCCGGTCAGAAGTAACACAAACAGCGACAGCTTCTTCATGATGCTTGCCGGCCAGAGTGGCTGCCCCGTCGATGCCGGCGGCCCGTGAACCGTGGCCGTACGCCGGACCGAATGAAGCAACCGAGCATTCTGCGCCTGCGACATATTTACTCGGAAACTCATCGCTGTCAAGCCGAACCGGGGCGGGATATCCCGCCCCGGTCCGCATTGGAGGTGCGAACCTAGCGGCTGAGCTGCACCTTCACCGCCATTCTTCCATCCAATCCGTCGGCCTCGACAAAGTAGACGCCCGCCGGCAGAATGCCCACTGACACTTTCTGTTCGTAGCGCCCCGGGGCTACACGGCCAGCGATGATCGACCTGAGCAGCCGGCCGCCGACGTCATAGAGGCGGACTGCTGCGTGGCAGTCACGCGGTACGTCAAGACACACACCGAACGCGCCGTGCGCTGGATTGGGGCTAACCGACAGAGACCACACCAGCGGCGCTGTGCTGGCACGCTCGTCGACGGCCTCCGGGGATATCGCGAACGTGCTGTCGGACTCGTCGAACTGCCAGCCCGGTCCGTAGGCAACCGCTGTGATCCTAGCCGAATCTAGCGATGTGTCGGGCACGACCCACGAGTACGTGCTTTCGGTCGGGCTCAAGCCGTGCGCGATAGTATCCAGTCGGTAGAAGCCGTTGACCGTAGTCGTGTCCGACCTCAGGAACAGAGACACAGAGTCACACCTTGGCGGGCTGATGACCCGCCAACGAATTGGGCAGGTATCGCCGCGGTCGAGCTCCTGGCCGCCGTTCGGTGAGAGAACCTGGATCGCTTCGGTCTCAAAGACGAACGTCCGCCCGCTGCCGCTGACTATCAGTTCGTCGTAGCCGTTATCGTTCACGTCGTAGGCTGTCAGGTTGCAGGAGGAGCTGTCCTGATTCCACCAGTACCAGTCTTGTTCGAACTGGTGCGGACCGGTGTTGCGGTATCCCAGAATGTGAGTGCCGCATGACCAGAAGACCTCTTCAATGCCGTCACCGTCCAGATCGGCACAACAACTCCTGGCGTCGTGCCACTCGGCGAGGCAGGTTGACGAGTCAACCAAGAATAGCTCGTACCCCTTGGCTACCTGCGTCGGCTCACAGGTGTACAGGTACGTGCTGCCGCTCATGTTGTCCATGAATGACACGAACGCGACCGAGCGGCTAGAACCATCCAGATTCCGTGCTGCAAAGACGTCCTGACCGTTCGGTAGGTGAATACTCACCGAGTCAACAAGTGCGTACCGGTCGTCACCTGTGCACTTGAATATCACAACCCGGTTGTCATAGTCGTTGGTGGCGGTCAGGAACTCCTGCGCCCCATCTGCATCAAGATCCCCGAACGCAAACGCGTACCCGGCCACGGTGTCGGACCAGACCAGTCGGAACGAATCTCTGCCAGCGTGCTCTAGGACGTAGAGATGACCGGTCAACTCCGAATAGACCGTGATATCAGTCGCGCCATCCTGGTCCAGGTCTTCCATGTAGAATGGCTCGCAGTCGTACGCAACAGTCGAGTCATAGCGGAAGCGCCAGACCAGGGAATCCGGACACACGCTCTGAGACGGTCTCGCGTACAGGGCCGCCAGCAAGAAGTAGCTGTCCGCGAAGAACTCGCCGTTGCTCGCCAGGAGTTCAGCGCGGCCATCCTGGTCAACGTCCCCCGCAGCCCACGGAACCATGTTTCCCGGTACGAGACCACTCCCCATATTGCCGGTGTCCACCTTCACGAGGCGGAAGCGGTTAACCGGAACGTACTGATAGAAGTACACACCGTTCCACGTGTTGGGTATCTTGCCTCTGAAGACGAGGATCGGGCTGCTTTCGCAAGAGGGGTTGTACGGAACAACCCGACCTGTCGTCCAGTAGAGCCCACGGTTGAGATATGCTACCTGCTTCAGGTGCAGTTCCTGTGCTCGAGCACTGAACCCCACTGTGGGAAGTACCGCTATCGCAAGGCAGCACAACACTGAGGGGCGGGTTGCCCCACCCCTCAGCATGTGGTGCTTCCTTACCGAGTCAGACATATCTTCGCGGTCGTGTGAGATCCACCGGCCTCAAGCCGACAGAAGTATATCCCCGCAGGTATCGTCTTGCCGGCGTTGTCGCGACCGTCCCAGACGAACGTGTGGACTCCTGACGACGCGGTCCCCAGCCCAGCGGAATTGACTTCCCGGACACATCGACCCGATATGTCAAGTATCGTGAGAGAGGGTATCCCCACGTCGGAGAGCCGATACCGGATAGTGGCGGCACGTGAGAACGGATTGGGCGAGATTCCGATGATGGTTGGCGGAAGCAATGGCCTGACGTGAGTTGCGCTCTGCGCGCCCGAGCCGCCAAGAGTATCATCTGGCTCGTACTCCTCCAGTTCGATCAACGACATGGCCGCGTAGTCCCCTTCTATCCTATTGACAACAAGGTCCACCACTGCGTCCCTGTAGAGATTGGGCGGGGTGTCAAGAAAGACCTCCACTGGCTGATTTGGGGGCGCAGTCGCGGCTATACCAGGTACCACGGTACTGTCTACTTGGAACGCGAGTTCTTCTGTCATCGACGTCGATCCCTCGTGATATATGATTGCGCGAATGCGGTATCTGTAGAGGGGGTCCAGATAACTCAAGCGATAGGTGAGAGACGACAGACCGTAGTCGTAGGAGAAGCCATCGGGAGCAGAATTGCCACCATCGCGGTATACGCAGTAGTGAGACTGCTCCGGTAGGCCACACACGATTCTGTAGAACGCGTTGCCGCCGCTGTGTCGGTGAAGGAGTCTCGCGAAGCAGATGGCGTAGCTGCCTTGACCGGTTTGCGTCCATATCGTGTACAGCGTATCGTCGCCGGACGAGGCCGCCACCTTCACCTCAGACTGAGGATAGGAGCAGTTGGCCGGTCCATAGGTCAGCCTCGACGGATGCGACTCCTCCGCAAACCGGCACACAATGTCCCCGACGCCACTAGTGAATACCTGCCTCCATATCGCGGCACACCGGTTCATGGCACACGATCCTGCTTCCAGTTGTCCCTCACTCCATTGCGAGACGCCATTCCAGTTGTAATAGTAATCGTAGGCAGTGTGTCTATTCGTCTTCACTTTGCCGACACCCGAGGGCGCACCGGCGCGCCACGCGCCTGTCACGTAGTCGGAGTACGCATCGTTCGTTGGGTCAGTCCCCTCTCCTTCAACTGACCACTCGGAGATTCTGACGCTCTGGGTGAAGGGGGGGATACCATGCGCTCTGATCAAATCCGGGCACATCAGGGAAGTGGAATACTCGACACAGCGCCAATCCTGGCTCGCATCATACTTCTGCCAGGTCAAATGGACTATATATCTCCCGGGGTTCGCGATATGCAGGGCCTCGACCAATGCCCATCTTCCGTTATGTAGGGTACGCCGTAGTTGTACATGCCGCTCTGAGAATACAGCGTGTCGAAGGCAAGGAAACGGACATTCGTTTCCGTACCCGGCCCTTTCCAATGCGGGCTCGTGACAAAGGTAGCGTAACCCATATCACACGCAGGCGGCGGCCAGGGTACTGCATCGTTGCTCCAATTCGAGCATACGAACGACGGATCGCTTACGTCGAGCGTCGACGCATCGTAGAGCAGCCACTCGTGCCAAGTGCCATCCGATCGCCGGACAGAGCAATACAGGTTGTTGTCCCGAACGTAGACAATCCACGGAGTGCCACGCCAATCGAGACTGATGCATGGATCCTTCCCCGCGGCGATGTACAGCGGGGCGCTCCACGTGAATCCCCCATCGGAGGACTTCAGCCAGTACACGGCACTGGTGGTGTGGTAGACGACGTGCAGTTCTTGGGTGCCTGGCCGACGCGCGATATGCTTGCCCTGGATGGGACTGATGGCGCCTCCCAAATTGGATGTCGCAATCACCCTAGGAGTCGCGCTCACTGCGGCGAGGCAGTTGAGCCGCCCCCAGCCGTAGTTGTTGTTTGGATAGCTCCCGCCCTGAGACGGGTGATCAGCGGTGTTGGCGACGATGTTGAGTGCTTGATCGGGAGTGATGCTTGCTCCAGCCCTCTGTAGCATGAGTGCGATGCAGCCGGCGACATGCGGCGCAGCCATCGAGGTCCCGTCCCTTGCTTGGTATCCGCCTCCGTTCCAAGCGGATGTGACGTTAGCACCTGGCGCGGCCACAGACGGGTTGATGAGATTCCAGTCGGGTCTCGGCCAGTACGACGAGTTGTTCCATGGCGATTGATTCGGTGCGGGCCCGACAGATGAAAAGGATGGGACGTTGTCGTTGATGTCCGTCGCGCCTGCGGAGACAACAATGGGGAAGCTGCCGGGTACTTGTGAAAGATGCATGGGCGGGTTGTTGCCAACTGCAAACACACAGGCGATTCCCAGCGAACGCAGGTTCTGGATCTCGCCCCAGAACGTCGTGTCTGTGCGGCTTACGCTGTTTCCCCAAGAGTTATTGAGGACGTCCGGCCGGCCAGTGCCAGCCATCCATTGTAGGCATTCATGGAACCATGAGTCGTAACCGCCCTCCGAGTTCATTGCCTTGGCGACCACAAAAGTGGCTCCTGGCGCGACGCCGATGTCATGGTCGAAAGAACCCTCCCCATCTCCACCGCAGATGATCCCCATTACATGCGTCCCATGGCAATATGGAGCTCCCTCATCTGAGGGCTCGTGCGAGCCATACACTGCATCATGCCAGCCACGGGGCCAAGGGATCATGCGGCCGCCGAATGCCGGATGGTCAGCATCGACACCGGTGTCTATCATCCCTACCACGATGCCGTCGCCGCTGATGCCGCGCGCCCAGCACGCATCGGCCTGGACTTTGCTGATGTTCCATTCTGGGTTCGACGACAGACTGGACTCCGTCAACCTTGGAGCAGGTCTGAAAAAGTCATCAGTCACTTGGGCTACGTCGTTCCGGGCAGCGACCGTCAGTATGACGTCCACCGGCGCCTTGAACGCAACGCGACTGAAGAGCCAGAATGGCTTGACGTTCGCCACCAGCGACTGCGAGCCTAGGTACACGAGCAGTTCTTGTTGTGCTTCCTGGGCAGCTTCCTGCAGGTAGGCCAGCTTCTGATCGTAGACGACAGCGCGAGGAGCGAAATTGTCGACAGGAAGGATGCTCAGGTCGGCTTGAAGAACAGTGGTGGCGATCACGGAGATGGATGTGTCGGGTGGGGCACTCCGAATGATGCTGTCCAGTTGAGGTGACAGCACCCCCCCGAACAGAACCGAGGCAAACACGCAAACCAGGGCTAGCAGACAGGAACGACGAGACATTAGACCCTCCTTGTGTTCGGTCTGTCCTGATTGAGCTCAGCCTAACCGAGTTGCGCAGGCGCGAGAGACCGCGCCAGGAACCGATGGCTCGCAGGGCCCACGCCGACCCCATCGCCAGCGACGCTGGCCTCTGCGATTCTGGGCTGTAGCCCCTGCCTGTCTGAGTAGCTACATTATGGTAGAAGACCCCATTCTGTCAATGAAAACCTAGTCAAGGGCAGACCTAGCATTGGGCCTCCGCTCGAGCCCACTGGCTGCGCCGAGGTCCCTGACGTAGCTCCTAGCAGCATGGGTGGCGCGGCGTAGGATACGGATGCGGGACACCTGTGGAATGTTCGCCGTTCCTCCTCGTTCTGCACTGATAGGGATCGAACTGGTGCCTACGAGTGTATGGGTGCGTGCTGTTCTCGGGAGACGGTAGCCGCGGATGCCTAGACCAAGGCTGCCATCGCCTCGCGGTCTAGTCGAAGGGCATCCAGCCGGCGTCAAGAGGATCTCAGGCCGCCCTCAAATCATGCTGTCTCTACAGCATGCGAGTTCAGATGCGGTTCGGGAGACGGACGAGAGGAATGTCCCGAGCGCGACCTACAGCCGCACCGACTGCGGAAGGAAGTACCGACTACCGGCTGAGCAAGACCTTGCCGGTGGCTGAAAAGGTTCCGGCCTCGAGTCGGTAGAGGTAGACGCCTGACGGAACGCGTCTGCCCGCATCGTCCGTGCCGTTCCAAGCTGCCGAGTAGAAGCCGGGTTTGAGCACGCCGTCCGCGAGCCTGCGGACCAGCGCGCCCGAGGCTGAATAGACTGAGAGTCGCGTCGCAGCCAGCCGCGGCAGCGCGTAGTTAATCACCGTGGCGTTGCCGAACGGGTTGGGTGCGGCCCGGTCGAGTCTGAATACGTGAGGCAGGCCGCTAGCCTCTTCGATGCCCGACGGCAGATGGACCGCGACCGATTCTCTGACTGCGTCGTTACCGGGATTCGTGTCGCCGGCGAGCCCGGTCGAACAGGTCACGGCATAGGTCCCGAGCACTGAAGCATCCCAGTCCGCGAAGCTGACCGTATCAACGTTGCCCGCGGCCAGAGTCAGTTGCACGCTGTCGCTGTAGTCGTCACCGATAACCAGCCGGACGCTGAATGTCTCTTCCGACGTGCCGTAGTTCCGAACCCTTACCAGCGGCGTGACCGTCGCGCCCGAATCCACCGAGTCGCCTGGCGCGATGATACCCGTAGCGGCGACGTCATGAAACTCCGCTGCTTCTCCCAGTTCGCCGATTGCCGCGAGGGCGAATGGCTGCGGGCCCTGCGGCACGTTCCGAGCCCTGACCACGATACTCCAGGTGCCGACCTCAGGGCCGTTGATGCGGGTGCACTCTTCAACGTTGAGAGAATCGTGGTTACCGCCGGTGACCGAATGGCCGCCGGAGTAGACGTTGCCCTTATATGGCGTGCCGGTCGGCGTGTAGACGGCAAGGTCAAGGTCGTTGACACAGATGTAGGCCGCGCGCATCGTGCCCGGGTAGTCGGACCAGCAAAGCGTGACCCGGAACGGCTTCACGTTGCCGGTCACGTTGACCGGGATGAGAATCGAATCCCCGGTTTCAAGCCCGACCGTATCGTCCCACACCCAGAGCTTCGAGGTGTCGCCGGCAAAGTAGAGCGATGAGTCAAGGTCGATGCGACCCCAGCCGACGTTGTTGTCCGGTACGGTGTAGCCGCTGATGTCATTGTCCGCACCGACGATGGCGACCGCCTTGTTCAGGGCCGCGGATATCTCCGTCGGCGTCCCGGTCAGGGTGTCGCCGGTCGGGTAGAAGCCGCGCCGGAAGTACTGACGGATGAGAGCGGTTGCCGCGGTCATGTTGGGTGTCGCCATCGACGTGCCGCCGAGCACCTTGTAGCCGGACGGGTCCTCGTAGTCGGCCGACATGACGTTGCTCCCCGGCGACACGAGCTGCGGCTTTCTCCTGCCGTCAGCGGTCGGCCCGCGGCTTGAGTAGCTGGCGATGTCGCGGCAGGACGTACCGTTTCCGGTCGCGCCCACCGAAATGATGTCCTTGGCATTGACCGGATGTCCCATTTCGTTTACAGCACGGTTGCCCATCGAATTGCAGTGCAGGAACTTGCGATGGCCCCAGACGAACTGGTCCGCGGTCATGTCGGTGAAGACATAGGTGTTGAACGTATCCTTGCGGGATTGGCTCATTGAGTGATTGAGTACGCGGAGGCTGTCGACCCCAACGTCCAGCCCGGAATCCGGACCGCGGAACCAGACATTCATGTCCCAGGCGCCCGGCAGGCTGTTCACGTTCTGAAAGAAGACGCGCGCCCCTTTGGCCAGCCCATCGTTAATCGACGAGCCGCCGACCTCGTCGTCCGACCCGCAGAGCGTACAGGTGGTATGCGTGCCATGCTCATCCGAGCCCTGGTTGCCGCGGTAGGCCACCACCTTGCGATGATTGGGCCCGGGCGTGTTGTTGACCGTGTCGCGAAACTGGTCGTGGGCGATGTTCATCGGCCCGTCGATGATACCGACGAGCATGCCCTTGCCGTCAATGCCCTTGTGCCAGATGGTCCGGGTCGTGTCGGACGCAGAGTAACCGTGCTGGTCAACCCACTGCACGTCGGCGTTGTCCGGTGTCATCGGTGAATACGGCTCGATCCAGTAGACACCGTTAAGCTGTGCGATTGCCGGTATCTCTGCGGCATCGACGTCCAGCTTCACGCTCTTGTTCCAGGCATTGAACTCGGTTGTCATGTTATCGGCGCCGAGCGCGCGCAATCGGCCGAGCAGCGCCTGCTCGTCGTCCTGGTAGTGGAACACGACAATCAGAGTCTGCCTGCCTTCGGCCTTCTGCAAACCCGGGCAGAGCTTGTATGCGGGCTGGTCGATGCCGAGCCAGCGGACCTCGGGCAGCGCCGCGATGGTTCCCATTGCCGCGGTCGCGACCCGCGCAACGAAAGCGTAGCGCGGGACGTACCAGAGCAACTCAACGCCGTAGCGCTCGACCGCCCGCTTCCACTCGGGTCGAATCGGGCCCGGGAACTGAATCAGGCAGTAGGAATAGTCTCCCGCGAGGCTGGGAGCGGTGAGGTTCGGCGGGAGTGTCGGCGTCTTTTCGAGCGGGTCGAACGTGTAGCCCTGTACGAGCTCGATTGTCATCGGGCCGGCCTCAGAAGCGGATAAAGAGATTTTGGGCAGGCCGGCTGCTGCCGTCCATGCCGCTAGTACGAACAGAACAAACCTGGTCACTGTTATTGTACTCCTTGTGGTCGGTCAGACCGAATCAAAAAGATTGTACCCGCTTCCGCCGGCCGGAACAAGCAAAGCACCGCGCCGGAACTGAGAAGGACCAGCCACCGAGGCAAGAAGTCGGTTGTGAAAGTCGGGCCTTGCTCGCTGACTCCTGGCGTCTCTGTGCTCTCTGTGGTTCAATATCGGGTGCGAGGCCGCCGCGGGAGTGAAAAACGCGGAAGGCGGCAGCCTGCTGCCGCCGCCTTCTCGATGTGGTACTGCTAGTAAACCTTCTGTCCGACCTTGACCGTATACGTACTCTGGCGGTACTCCACTTTTACGCCGTCGTTTGAGACCTCGACAATCCGGCGGCCTTCGATGTCATCGCCGGCTCTAAGACGCCGCTCGCCAACCAGCGCGGCGCGGGTACCGGAACCGTCGTCGATTATCGCCCGAAGCTCACTCGGGGCGGTGGCAACGCGCGTCCCGCCGCTGACATAGCCGCCAGTGGGGGTCCGGGTCGTCCGGCCGCCGCTGGCCCGGGCCTCCTCGCGGCGCTCCAGCTTCTCCGCCCGGCGCTTGGCTCTCTCCTCATCCCGCTTTGCCACCGCGGCTCTGGCCGCGCGATGGACCGCGGCCCGCTTCGGCTTCTGGGCATAACCTGACTCGCCGAGCGAATCCGCGCTCGCCTTGGGTTTCGCTGCCGGCTTCTTTCCGCCGCCGCCGAACAGCAGAAGCGCAAGAACGATTACGAGCACAACCCCGACTCCGGCGATGAGCAACTGCGTCATCCCGATCTGCTTTGTCTTCTTCTGCTTGGGCCTGGACACGCCTTCTTCTGACTTCCTGGACGCCGTCATTTTCCTGCCTCCTGCAATCGCAAGCTAGGTTCTTTCACGTCTCGGGTTCGGACTGGCTTCTCGCACGCTATAACATAGCGCGGACACTGCCCCGGTCAAGCGCTAACACCGGGACAGCGCTAACACCGGGACAAATGATGAAGCTCGGATGCCGGCAGATAACCAAGCGGAGAATCGGGGTTTCAATCGTCATTCGGATTTCGGTCTTCGGACTCTGCCCTAGAAGTACGCTTTCAGCTCCGCGCTGAATTCATGCTCGCTCGGCTCGTCCGGCCGATCCTCGAAGCTGTACCGCACCGATGCCGAAAGCACGCCGCTGAACGAGTGCTCGAAACTCAGCCCTGCGCCCGGGGTAGTGCCCAGCGGCTCGGTCAGGCCCACGTCGAACGGCAGGGCCAAAACTGTCGCCGTGCGGCGCACCACCGCAAGCGATGCCCGCAGCCGGGTACGACTACCAAAGGTGAAGGTGCGGGCGATGCCGGCATCGAGCGCGTCGAGCGAGAACTGCCCGAGTTCGGGATAGGAGACCGGTTCGGATACGCTCTTCCGCTCGTAGCCGAGTTCGACTTCAATCCGGAGCTTCGTGCCCAGAATCGGGCTCACCTCTGCCCGCCACCCGTCCTCGTCAAGGTCGACCTCCCCGGCGCTGAGCCGCCGCAGCAGCCGTTCGACCTCCACCCGCGCCCGGCCTTCGACCTCAGGCAGCCGGTCGCTATAGAGCTCCAGGTAGGCCTGCTGGTGCGACGACGCCCGGCCGGTCGCCGCGAGGGTCTGGTCCGCTCCGAACTCCGATGTCGCGCCGACGGTCGGGGTGAGGAGCGGTTCGAACTGCTTCACCACCAGCCGCAGGTCCTGCCGGCTCAAGTCGGTGAGGACCCCGCTGTCGGTGCTGGTTCGGGTCTGGCTATAGGAACCGGACAGCGCCGCCGGGTCGAATGCCGAGATGTCGCCGGAGCTGTTGAGCGACCACTCGCGCGCCTGGGTGAACCGGCCGGTCGCCACGACGACCCGTTCGTAGTCGCCGTCCGGGTCCGAATAGTACCGGCCGGTGATTGAGTCGCGCCGGTACTCGCCCTGGCCCTGCCCGACGTAGCGGAACAGCTCGTCCCGGAGTTGTACCTTTCGGTATGACTGGTTGAAGTCTGCCTGCAGCCGCAGCCCGGCCCGCGGGTTGGCAGACCCGCTCAGGCCGGCCAGGAACTGGTTCCAGTCCTCGCCCGAACTGGAAAAGAAGTGCCGGTCATTCAGCCCGGTCCTCGCGCTCAGCCGATAAGCTGCGCCCCGGGTCCAGTCGGCCAGCGCCTCAATCAGCCGGGCCCGGCTCGCGCCCAGCCAGACCCCGGCCGCAGAATCCGGCTCATAGTAACCGGTCTGCCGATAGCTGACGCCGGCAGTCAGCGACGTGGCCGGCTTCACATCCAGACCCGCAATCCAGACCGCGGTCTTCTCATCGGGTTTCGTTTCACTTTGCCATCCGACCCGCGGATAGAGCCAGGCCACGTGCGGCGAGGCGAGCACGTTCTGCCTGGTGATTCCGGCGACGCGCGTAACGTCGTAGCCCAGCCACCACGCCTGCGCCGCGCCGTGATAGCGTTCGACCGGGCCGTCCTCGAACCGGAGGAGCCTGCCCGCGTCCCCGTCAAAGCTGAGGAAAGAGGTCGGCTTCGCGCGCACCGCAACCTCGTCGCTCGAACGCCGCTCGCTCTCACTCGTTCCTCCCCAACGATAGGTGAAATCGACGTCCGGACTTCCGGCCGGGGCCTCGAACTGCTCGCCCTGCAGTCGGTGCTTGTAGTTCACGCCGTAGGAGCTGTCCTGCCACCCCGCGTCGAGATTCAGCGCCCCGGCGTCAACCGGAGCGCCGCCGGCCGCAAACAGGTTCAGGTCGCGGCGCTGCACCATACCCTCGACCCCGGCGCTGAACCCGCGCTCCGCGAGCCCCAGGTGGGCGTATGCCGCCTCGTTGCGCTGGGGCAGCGCAATCTTTCGCTTCGCCACGTAGTTGCCGAGCCCGGCCCCAACAAAGGTGTAGGCGAGAATCGTGTCGTTGTAGCGGTAGTCCCCGAGCGAGTCGCCGACCAGGGTGAACCGCACCTGGTAATCACCCGAATCCCGGCCCGCGTAGACGTAGTGGTCACCAACCCTGACATAGTCACCTTTGCCGGCACCCGCATACGTGGCGCCGTCCAGCCATGCCCGCGCCGTGTCCGAGCCGACCGCGGCCAGCGAATCCATCTCGGCCTTCGTCAGTTCCTCGTTGTAGTTGGTCGTCTTGTCGTCGCCTTCGCGAAACACGCCGACGTCGAGGTTCGCCCCTGCCCCGCGTCCCTCGCCGCCGGCCTTGGCGCCGCCGACCACAATCGCCCGGCTGTAGTCGGTGGTCTTGTACTGAAACTTCGCCTCTATCCTCGAAAGCCCGTCGATCAGGCGTCGGTTCGTGAAGAGCAGCTCGCCGGTCGAGTAGTCGATGGTGTAGTCCGCGTCCCAGCCCCGCACCATCCGACTGCCGTTGAGATACACCTCCTCGCTGCCGGGAACAACCTGGGCCGAACGCCCGTCCGGTGCAAGAACATACGGCCCCTGCGAACCGTCGATGCCGGCCAGCTCCAACCGGCCGAACTGCCCCTTCGGAGTCGCGTACCCGCCATACGCTCCGAGCCCGAACCCTCGCCCCGCATCCGTCGTCTCCCGCCCCTCGCCCCTCGCCCCCCACTCCGCGTCCCACGTCGCGGTCGCGCCGACCGCCTGGCGTTCGAGCGTTCCGAAGCTCCCGGTCGGTACCCGCAGGTCCACGTCGCCGAACGAGCCTTTCCAGCTCTTGCCGCGCAGGCTGATGAGCAGCTTGTCCAGCTCCTCGATGTCGCGGGTCGTTCCCTCGGCCGGAATCGGCGAGCTCTGGTCCGACAACTCGGCCTCAACCGCAATCCCTTCAACACTGCCGGTAATCGCCACCCGCGTCGCCTGGTCAATCCCCGTGTTGCCGCCGCCGAAGCTGACGCCCAGCGTCTTGCTGCCCGAAAGGTCGAGCCCGGTCGTTTCGGCCACGCGCGTGGTCGTCTCAGAAACCGCAGCAGCCGTCTCCGCCAATGACAACTGGGCAGTGGCGCCTGGCAACTCGTGCAGCCGGTACTCTCTCGGCATACCCGGCAAAACGACGCGCCGGTAGACGACTCGTATCGGCGCCCATTTCTCCGGCCTGCGCCAGAAGATGATGGAACCGGTGCTGTAGTCGAACGTGTAATCGGTGGAATCAAGCCGCGCTCCGGACACATAGACGGTATCCGTGCCGGGCACCAGGAATCCCTCTCCAACCGAGTAAACGGTGCTGACGCCGTCACCAACGATGAGAGTCTGGGAGGGAACGCCAAGCGTCTGCGCACCCGCAGATGCCACAACCAGCGCCAGGACCGCGAGCGAACGACTCAAATCAGGGTATCAACGTATGAGAGTGTGGAGGATAGCTGGTCGCCAGTCGCCAATCGCTATTCGCCAATTCGGTACACGCTCAGCCTGGTCCCGGCATCAAGCACAAAGAGCCGGTCGCCTACCATCGCAACCGAAAGCGGACTCGTCGCACCCGGCAGGCCGTAGCCGGTCACCTTGCCCGCCTTCCACACCCATACCTGCGGCTTCCCGCTCAATCCCAGGCCGAGGGTGCCCTGCTCATTGGCCGCAAGCAGGTCGCAGGCTGCCGGGAGCGTGACCGAGCGCGTCACGACGCCGCTCCGATTGAAGAAGTAGAGCAGCCGTGATGCGGCGCTCAGCACGGCGAAGTTACCGTCCGGCAGCGCGACCATCGCACCGGGCCGGGCAATCTCGGCGGAACCGATAAAGACGCGGCTCTCGCCGAACAGCCCCTTGTACCAGATTGCGCCGCGGTCCGCGTCGCTCACGAGCATTATCCCGGGTTCGAATCCGGCCAGGCCCGCGACCCGCACGTCGCCCAGCCACGGCACCAGGCTCAACTTGTCCCTGGACATCCGGTACAGCGTGTGGTCATCGTAGATGTAGATGTAGAACCGGTCGGACAGGATGCCGGCCGGCGCGGTCACGCGGTCGATCAGAGGAATCGTGTCAACGATGGCGAGCGCCGACGAGTAACGGACAATCCTTATACCCGAGTTCTCAAGCACCAAGAGCGACTCCCCGTCCGCGCAAATGCCTGCGGCCGGCGACCCGAGTTCGACGGTTGCCTCGGGCTGAAGCGGCACCGCCGGGGCAGTGGGTTCCACCCGCCCCGCGCCCACACACCCAGCGACCAGTGACAGAAGACCGACGACGCCGGGCAAAGGAACTCGGAACCTGCCAAGACACATTCGCTCGGAACTCATCCGACGTCTCACACTTGGCTCCTGACTCCGGTAGGTTCTATCATCACCTTCAATTGTTGTCGCCGGAGCGGGAAAGTCAAGCCCCTGCCACTCCGCCTGATTCCGGTTTTGACTGCCACGAGGCACGAGAACAGAGTGAAACGGACTCCCGACATGCCGCGGCCATCTGTTTCGCCCGTTCCGACCGCCTCGTCTTGTCGCTCACCGTCGCCTCGCGCCGAAGGCGCCGACGATGCGGGATCCCACGCCAGTTTCCTATATGTCCCATCGAAATCAAGCCCAAGAATGCTCTAAGTTGTTCATTAGCAATTGGTTATTCGTCATTCTCGTATCTCCCCTATCCCGTCCCCCGGGCTATTCTGGAGGCTATTCTCGAAGCTGCCCGGAAAGCAGTTCGGGAAGCCGCTCCGCCGGTTGTCTGGAGAGGAATCTCGACTGCTGTACTGACGGCTGTTCGGTCAGCAACCTGGAAGGCTATCCGGAGAGGAATCTGGCGGACTGCCCGGAGAATCGCGGGGAACGCTGTTCTCCAACCTGCTCCGCAGTCTGTCCGGCGAATCGCTCTGGACGCAGTTCGTTGAGCAGTCTGCCGGACAGTCCCGAAGATGGTCTCCACTGCTGTTCGGAGAACTATCCGGAAGACTCTCCGGCGAGCAGCACGGAGAGCACTCAACAAAGTGGGAACGGCCTCTCGCCCGCGCCGCGGCTGGAATAATTCGCTTCTCCGTGGTCTCTATTCTCGACTCCCGCCGCTCTGCAGTTTCAACTCGTACTTCTCCTCCACCAAGTCCTTGCCCCACATCCGCCCCGGCTTCTCTTCAGTCTTACGGAATCCCGCGGCTCGATACTGCCTCGCTGCTTCAGCGAGATTGCTCGTGGTCCACAGAAAGACCGTCTCATATCGCTGCTGCCGGCTGAACGCAATCGCCTCGTCAAGCAGCAGCCGACCCAAACCGCGCCGGCGCCATTCCGGCACCACTAGGTACCAGCGCAACTGGGCCTCGCGTTGCGACGCGGCAACGATTGCCACGCAGCCCACAATCCGGCCCTCGTGCTCGGCAATCCATAGCCGGTTGCGAGGTGAAGGCGAACGCACGAATTCGGCCAGTGGCCCGGCCACGTACGCCTCGAACGTCAGGTCCCACCCACATTCCCGTGCATACAGCTCACCGTGCAGACTGACAATCCGCCCCAGGTCGCCCGGCCTCATCTCGGTCCGGATCGTCACGCCTTCGACGGATTCCACGTCAACCCGCTACTTCACAACCACCACTCTCCGGACGGCTCGAAGCTTGCGGCTTCTGGCTTGTGGCTCCTCGCGCACGAAGTAGACCCCCGGGGGCAGATGCCTAACGTCGTTTGGACCGGCGCCCAAGCTCAACACCTTCCGCCCAAGAGCATCCAGCATCTCTGCCCTGTATGCTGCATTCTGTCTGCTGTCTACACCGCCAAGCACCAGCACTCCTCTTGCGACGGTCGGTCCCGGATTCATCACTCCGCGCTCATCGTTCATCGCTTCCGCAATACCTGCCCCATCCGCCACCCGCTGCGCGTATAGTCCCCGATCATCCAGCCACGTGATGATTGCACCGCCATCGCCGTCAGACACGGCAATCGGCCACGAGACGCTGTCTGTGTCTCGGCACACGGCTAGGCCCGTATCACTCCAGCGCACGTGACCGGCAGAATCGACGTGTTGCGCGGAGATGTCCCAGTTCTGCGAACTACGATACAGCGTCCAGGCCGCAATTGCCCCCCCTCGTCCATCATCCGTCGCTGTGAGCTGTCCCCCAGACGTGTTGACCGTGCCCAGCCACAATCCGGTTGTGTCCCAGCAGCGGTTACCAGCCGAATCAAGCTTCTGGGCGAACAACTCGGTGATCCCTGCCCTGTTCTCGGACCACAGCCAGACCGACTGCCTGTGGTCGCCTGCGGACAGCCCGATGCCGCCCCGGGCCGAGTCGTTGGTACCCGTTACGAGCTCGCCATCAGGTCCCCACAACCGGTTTCCGGCCAAGTCGAACATCTGTGCGCGTATCTGCCAGATATTGCCTGAGTGGACGTAGTGGCCAACGATGAAGCATGACTCGCCGACGGCCGCACATGCACGCGCGGTCAGCGCTGTTGATAACGTGCATGCGAGCACCCCGCCCGGCTCCCATTTGACGGCACCTGCGCTGTCGACGCGCTGCGCACGCACCGGACCTCCGTAGTTCTCAGACCATGCGATGATGACGCCCCCCAAGCCGTCCGGGCACAGTAACGGCCCACCGCTCAACTTGTTGATGCGTATGACAGCCTCCCACATCTTGTTTCCACCGCTGTCCACGCGACAAGCAACCAGTGTGTCAACTTGGATGTAGACACTCTGCGTGCTCCAGACAACTATCACGCCGCCATGGCCGTCTCCTACGAGCGCGGGCCATACTCCCACGCTGTCGGCTGGCGGCCGCAGCATCAGCCCATCTGGACCCCAGAGCAACACACCCGCGGCACCTACCCGTTGAGCTGTAAATGCGTTGTCGCCGCCACTCGTGACCACGATAGCTCCATGCCTCCCATCATTGGTGCCAGCGACCAAACCCATGTCCATAGAGTCGCCCAGCAGAACTCCATTCTGGGTCCATTGCGGCACTCCGGCAGCATCGACCCGCTGGGTATACGTGGCGTAGTAGGACCAGCCATCACGAGCATCCGTCCATACGGCTGTTAGGCCACCCACGCCGTCGCTCATGGCTGTCATTGGTTTCCAGGCGCTCGTCCCGCATAGTTGAACCCCTCCATCCTGCCAGAGCGTGTGTCCTTGCCCAAACGCCGTGCCGGCGCTGAGCGCCAGCGCGCACAGGAGAACCTTCGGCCCAGCGGCCCGGTTGTGGGAGATGGAGTTCCGGCGGAACGAACTGCGAATCATACCGACTGCCAAAGACCGCTCCTTGCGAAAACAGGTCCTCCGCGAATTGGCGCCGGGGGCGCTCTGTATGGCAGAGCCCGTCGGCCGCGCCCCGCGTCGCAGGCCATGATAGCCTGCGGATAGGCCTGCGTCAATGGGAGGCATTGAACCGTGTGGAACCACAAGGGGCGACCTGCCTTGACTCCGGGGCGTCGGCCGCTACGATGCACCCATGTCCCGCGGCTTTGCGTCAGTCCTCCGCATCCGGAACTTCAGCCTGCTGACCGCGTCCTGCAGCATGTCCCAGTTCGGTGACCGGCTCACGCAGATGCTCTTGATAACCGCGATTGCGCTGGCCAGTCCCGGCAAGCTGATGGCCTACTCGACCGGCTCGATGGCCTTTGTCATCCCGACGATGCTGCTCGCCCCGATAGCAGGCGTTGTCGCTGACCGCTGGGACAAACGCAAGATAGTCGGTTTCGCCCACCTCATCCAGTTCACGGTCCTGACCGTGGCCGCGTTCCTGATTATCGCGCTAAAGAGCTTCGCTCCTTTCTGGGTCGCCCTGTTCATCTTCTACGGTTTGGACGTATTCAACAACACCGCGGTCCCGGCCCTGCTTCCTCAGCTCGTGGCAAAGCGGAAGCTTTTAGTGGCCAACTCGGTCAACCTTACCTTCGCCCGGATCGCGACCGTACTCGGCATGGTGCTCGGCGGGTTTCTCATCAAGTGGACCGGCTGGAAGTACGGGATGTTCATCAACGCCTCAACCCATCTAACTGCGGGCATCCTCGCACTGACGATGTCGGGCGTATTCATCGGCCATCGCTGGCTGGCGGCCGGCAGTTCACCGCTGCCCGGGGAAACGCCGCACGACAGCATGTGGGGACTGACGCGGCACGCGTTCCGCCAGCTCTTCGCGGACCTGGCCGAGGTCATCCGGGTCGTGGGTCGGGATCGGCTCGTGGCTTTCGTCATGGCCTCGGTAGTCGTGACCATGTTCATTTCTTCAGTCTCATACACGATACTGATCTACCTCGTACAGCAGGTGCTCATGGTTAGGGTACATGGCGTGCTTCAGCCGCTGGGGACCGGTGGCGTCGGTATGTTCGCCGGGGTCCTTGCCGTGGGGATGATCGCGGGCGCCGCCAGCATGAGCTACGTCCAGCGCCGCATCAATCAACCGCTGGTCGTGGCCCTCGCGATTCTGTTGTACGGCCTCTTGTTCCTGGCGAGCCCATGGCTTATCACGGTGTGGTTCATGACCGTGGTTGCGCTCGTCGCCGGCGTCGCGTTCTCGTGGCTCGGCGTGGTCCAGAATACCATGCTGCAGGAGGAAGTCGCCAGCGACATCCGGGGCCGGATATTTTCCACCCGCGAGTTCATCACCAACGTCGCCTTCCTGCTGACCACCCTCTTCATCGGCGCGCTTGGGGACCTCACCTCGTACCGGATTGTGCTGGTGGCAATCGGTGCGGCGCTTACGCTGATTGCGGTCGGAGGGCTGTACTTCATCCGTACCCTCAGGCCCGCCACTGCCGCAGTCAACCCCTGATTCACTAAAGGTAATTCCCCCCTCCCTTCAATTCCCTTCCCCTCAGGGGGAGGGAAAAGTTAGCGTGGCCGCAGGTTCACTTCTATCCCCTCTCCCCTGAGCGAGAGGGAAGTGCGAGGGTATGTGGTACGTTACTTCTATCCCCTCTCCCTTGAGGGAGAGGGAAGGGTGAGGGTGACGCGGGCGATAAGTTACTGGTTCGAAGCTAAGTGACCGGCGGAGGGAATTCGGGTCCCGGCGCTAGACGTCGATGACCGTGTTATCGATGAGCCTGGTCTTGCCGAAGAAGACCGCGAGTGCGACGAGCGTTTCGCCTGTGATTGTCCTCACCGGCCGCAGTTCGTCGGTATCCACCATCTCAACGTAGTCAATCCGGCCGCCTGACTCGCGCCCTATCATCCGGCGCATGGCGGCCTTCACCTTTGCCGCATTCCGTTCGCCCTTGTCAATCATCTGCCGGGCCAGTAGAAGCGACCGGTGCAGAACCGGCGCCTCGGCCCGCTGCTCCGGCGTCAGGTAGACGTTGCGCGAGCTCATGGCGAGGCCGTCTTTCTCGCGGGCAGTCGGCAGGATTACGACCCGCGTCCGGAAATCGAGGTCCCGCGTCATCCTGCGGATGACAAATGCCTGCTGGGCGTCCTTGGCCCCGAACACCGCCACGTCGGGCAGCACGATATTGAACAGCTTGGTCACGACAGTGGTCACTCCCCGGAAATGGCCGGGCCTCGACTTGCCGCAGAGCCCCTCGCCCAGCCGCTCGACCTCGACATAGGTGGCGAAGCCCTCGGGGTACATGCCCTTGACGTCGGGATAGAAGATGAAGTCGGCCCCCGCCGACTCAAGCAGACGCCGGTCGCGGTTGAAGTCGCGGGGATACCGGCGAAAGTCCTCCTTCGGACCGAACTGAATCGGGTTCACGAATATCGAAACGACCACGAAGTCGGACTGACGGCGCGCCGCGCGGACGAGCCCCAGGTGTCCCTCGTGGAGATAACCCATGGTCGGGACGAACCCGATGCGGCCCTGCCGCTTGAGGCCGAGCGCGATGCGCTGCATCGCGGCCACTGACTTTACGACCCTCATGGGGATTTACGAATTACGAACGTTGACTGGCGATTGGCGGACGTCGGTCAATCGGCACTCGCCAATCGTCATTCGTCACTTCTCAATGTGGAATGTGTGGTCTTCGTCCGGAAACTTGCCGGAGCGGACTTCTTCGGCGTAGGCGGTCACGGCTTTGCGGATATCGCCGGCCAGTTGCGCGTACTGCTTCACGAACTTGAGCGGCGGCGTGTCGAACATGCCCAGCATATCGTGCAGCACCAGCACCTGCCCGTCGCAATCCGGGCCGGCGCCGATGCCGATGGTTGGTATCGGAACCTCGGCAGTCACCCGCTTTGCCACTTCTGCCGGCACCTTCTCCAGAACCAGGGAGAAGCACCCGGCATCAGCCAGCGCTTGTGCGTCGGCAACCAGGCGCTCCTGGGCCTCGGGTTTCCGCGCCTGCAACCGGTAACCGCCAAGCTTGTGAACCGACTGCGGGGTCAAACCGAGATGTCCCATCACCGGGATGCCGAGTTCGACCAGCCGTTTGATGGCCGGCACCACCGGCCCGGCGCCTTCGACTTTGACCGCCTCGGCCCCGGCCTGCAGGAAACGGCCGGCATTGGCGACCGCCTGCTCAATCGAGACCTGGTACGAGAGAAACGGCATGTCGGCCACGAGCAGGGCCCGCGTCACTCCGGCTGCGACCGCGCGCGTATGATAGACCATTTCGTCCATCCCGATAGTCAGGGTCGTCGGCATCCCGTAGATGACGTTAGCCGCCGAGTCGCCGACCAGAATCAGGTCGACTCCGGCCTGGTCAAGAATGAGCGCGCTCGGATAGTCGTACGCCGTCAGGCAGACAATGCGCTCGGCCTTCGCCTTCTTGCGTACAATCCTGACTGTGGTCAGCTTGTCCGGGGAGTTCTGTGCCTTCGACATCTCAACCCTGCCTTGTCCGCGGCCCGCACTTCTGCCTTCTGCAATCTGAATTCTGCCGGCGGAATTCGCCCATTCTCACTAGCGTCCTTTTCCGCGCGGTGAGTAGAACCGCCGGCCCGCTGTCGTCTCGTTTATCGCGCGGAACAGGTCCTCGAAGTCCTCGCGGTTGGCGACGAAGTCGAGCCGTTCGGTATTGACGATGAGGACCGGTGCGGCGTCGTAGTGCATGAAGTAGTGGTTGTAGGCGTCGGCCAGCTCTTCGAGGTACTGGGGGTCAATCGCGGCCTCGAATTTCCTCGCCCGCTGCCGGATGCGCGCGAGGAGCACGTCGGCCCGCGCCTGCAGGTACACGACGAGAGTCGGCTTCGGTATGTCCTCCGCCACAAACTTGTAGATGCGGTCGTAAAGCGTCAGTTCGTGCTCGGTGAGGTTCAGGTGGGCAAACACCCGGTCCTTGTCGAAGAGATAGTCACAGACGACCGTCTCGTCGAATAGCCCGGGCTGGAGCAACTCGCTCTGCTGCTTGTGACGGGAAAGCAGGAAGAAAAGCTGGGTCTGGAACGCATAGTTCCGCATGTCGCCGTAGAACTTGTCGAGAAATGGATTCTCCTCCACCGCTTCCTTCACCAGCCTGGCGTCGAGGCGCCTGGCCAGGAGCTCGGCCAGCGCGGTCTTGCCCACCCCAATCGGCCCCTCGATGCAGATGTACCTCATCAGGAGAAGGTGCAAGTCAGGAGGCAGAAGCCAAGCGCCGGCAGCCAGATCCGGCCGGCACTTCTGTCTTCTGACTTCTGATAGCTGACTTCTGACTTCGGCTGCATCGGTTACGCGGCCCTCACGCCCGCGCGGTTCACCTCGGCCAGCATCCCGGCCACGGTCTTGCCCAGCACCGGATGGACGAGACTCGGGGCAAGCTCGGCCAAAGGTACCAGCACGAACGCCCGTTGGTGGAGACGCGGATGAGGGATTTCCAGCCCCGGGCGGCTGATGACCTGGCGGCCGTACAGCAGGATATCGATGTCGATGGTCCGCGAGCCGGCCCGCCGCAGCGGGTCGCGGCCGAGCCGGCGCTCAATCTCCCGCGTCTGCTGCAGCAGTTCGTCGGGAGCAAGGTCGGTCTCCAGCCGGACGACCCCGTTCAGGAAGGCGGGCGCGCCGGGCATACCGACTGCCGCCGTTTCGTACCAGCGCGACCGCGTTACCCTGCCCAGCGACTCGAGCGCGGCGACGGCGCGGTCGAGGAACCCGGCCCGGTCGCCCAGGTTCGAACCGAGGCCCAGGAACACTTCACACATTGCTTTAAGAGTAGACAACCCCTTTCGGCTGTCAAACGCGGCAGGGAGCCGCCGGGACGGACCGGACGGGCTCTTGTGCGGCCGTGACCCCCGACGTTGCCCCCTCGGGGCAGTTGGCCGTCCAGATTCTTGACTCTCCGACGGCTGCTTCTATACTACCCCATGCCCACGCCTGCCCGCCCGGTCGGCCGGTCGCAGACGCCGGACGGCATGTGGTATCGCTGCAGCAACTGCGGCGAGATTCTCTATCGCAAGACCCTCGAGTCCAACTTCTTCATCTGCAGTCGCTGCGGCTACCACTTCCGGATCAATCCGGACCAGTACATCCGGATCCTGCTCGACGAAGGCCGGCTGGAGGAACTCGACGCCGACATGGCGCCGGCCGACCCGCTGAAGTTTCCCGACTACGAGAAGCAGCTCAAGAAATCACAGGAGAGGACCGGGCACAAAGAGGGATTGACCTACGGCCGCGGCTCGCTCGGCGGCATGCCGGTAGTCCTGGCCGTGATGGATTTCGGCTTCGTCGGCGGCAGCATGGGTTCGGTCGTGGGCGAGAAGATTGCTCGCGCAATCCGGCTCGCGCGGGCCGAACGCCGGCCGCTTCTCATCATCGCCACCTCCGGCGGCGCCCGGATGCAGGAAGGCGCGTACTCGCTGATGCAGATGGCCAAGACTTCGGCCGAGCTCGGGCTCCTGCGAAAAGAACGGGTGCCCTATATTGCCATACCGGTCGACCCGTGTACCGGCGGGGTCACGGCATCGTTCGCGATGCTCGGCGACGTCATAATCTCCGAACCCGGCGCACTGATCGGGTTCGCCGGACGCAGAACCATCGAGGGCACCATCGGCGAGAAGCTGCCCGAGGGATTCCAGACCGCCGAATTCTGCCAGAAGCACGGCACGCTCGATGCGGTCGTCCCGCGGCGCGACCTGCGCGAAACGCTCATCCGCATCCTCTCGATTCTCTGGCCCGCATCCCCGGTCCCTAACCCGTAGTCCCTCTCTCTTGAGCCGAGTAGGCTTCAAAGCCCTCACCAAGTTGTACGAGAAAGGCGTGGTCGCGGTCGACCACATTACCTTTGAGGTCGCGGACCGGGAATTCTTTGTCCTCGTGGGCCCTTCCGGCTGCGGCAAATCAACGACCCTGCGACTCGTAGCCGGGCTCGAGGAACCGACGTCAGGCGAGATCTACATCGGCGACCGCATGGTCAACAACATCGAGCCCCGGGACCGCGACATCGCCATGGTCTTTCAAAACTACGCCCTCTACCCCCACATGTCGGTGTCCGAAAACATGGCCTTCGCGCTCAAACTGCGCCGGGTGCCGAAGGATGAGATACGGAAGCGAGTCGACGAGGCGGCGGGAATACTGGGCATTACTGAGCTGCTGTCCCGCAAACCCGCGGCCCTGTCCGGCGGCCAGCGCCAGCGCGTGGCCGTCGGCCGCGCCATCGTCCGCCACCCCAAGGTCTTTCTGTTCGACGAGCCCCTCTCCAATCTCGACGCGAAGCTGCGCGTCGGGATGCGCACCGAACTCGCCCGCATTCACCGCCGGCTCGAGACTACGGTTTTCTACGTAACCCACGACCAGGTTGAAGCGATGACGCTGGGCCAGCGCATTGGCGTGATGAAAGACGGGAAGCTGCTCCAGGTTGCCGACTCGATGACGCTCTACAACCGGCCGGTGAACAAGTTCGTGGCCGGCTTCATCGGGTCTCCGCCGATGAACTTCCTGCCCGGCAGAATCGACGACAGCGCCACGCCAGGCTTTGTCTCCAACTCGTTCCGGCTGGATCTGGCGTCAGCGCTTTCCGACCGGCTGGCGCAGGTTCGGGGAAAAGCGGTAGTGCTCGGCGTGAGGCCGGAAGGAATAGTGCTCGGTGGTCGGCCACAGCTCAAGGCTGGGGTCGAGGTAGTCGAGCAGATGGGTAACGAGGTCATCGTCTACCTCAAGGCTGGCGACCAGTCACTCATTGCCCGAGTCCCGCCGCAGAATGCGCCGCGTCCCGGCGAGTCGGTGACAGTCGGATTCGCACCCGACCAGCTCCACTTCTTCGACGCCGAGACCGAGCTGGCGCTGGCCTAGAGCCGCCGCGGCGGCGGCAAGTCCGAATTCCGAAGTCCTAATGACGAATGGCGGAACAACACCCTTCGGATTGGTTCATTCGAGCTTGATTCGGGCTTCGGAATTCGAACTTCGTACTTCCGCGAGTCACCTACGCAACTCGCGGCGGTCCTTCCGGCCAGCGGTTGAACAGGAACACGAGCGTAACGAACGACCCGAACACGCTCATCAGAAACTGGAGGAAGGGCGAAACCAGTATCATCAACACCAGCCAGCCGATGAGGCTCGCCCTGGGTTCGTATAGCAGGAGCGGGAGGCCCATGTTACCCGGGTTGATGACGGGGTGAAACATCAGCGGCACGAGTCGGCCCCAGATGGCGGCCATGATCACGACTGTGACAATCGAGGTGGAAAGGGCGTAGCGCAGACTTCGCTTCATGGCGCCGACGTGCCCCGGCACGAAGTGCCACGCGCGCATGGCCCCGAACCAGCCCACCAGGAATCCCAGCAGGATGCAGAAGAACGGCACGCCCATACCCAGTCCCGCGCAAAGCCCGTCGATCACGATGTAGGCAATGAACGCGCCCACCCAATTCTGGCCGAACGTCCGCGCCGGGTCATATCGGTAACGCATGCTCTATACTAGCGCGGCCCGGCGCAGGCACAAGTCACACCCCGGCCGCCTGTCTCCAGCTCCCACTGCCTGGGTCATCGCACCGGCCGTGCACCGGTCCGCCGCCCGACAAGAATATACCGCACGGTGCTAAAGGGCCTTCTGGTAGATGCGGAAGCGTTTGGCGATCTGCCCGCCGACGCGCTCCATCTCGGCCCGCATCTTGAGGTTGTTCTCAAGCTCGTGGTGGCTGTCCATCGTCTCGAACCCGGCCGCGATTGCGGAGCGCATCATCGCCGCGCCCAGCAGGACGTCGATTCCCCGCCCCCGGCACTCCTCGTGGATGGCGCCAAGGAACAAGTCGAGCTGCCTTGTCTTCTTCATGGCGGCCATTATCTGCAGGATGCCGAACGGGAACAGGTGCCCCCGGCACTGGCGGAGGCCCTTGTTCATGTTGGGCATGCCGATGATGAACCCGACGACCCTGTCTCCCTGCACGGCGAGTTTCACAAACCGGGGGTCAATAACCGGCAGATACTGCCTGACCAGCGCTTCGATCTCGGCTTCGTTGAGCGGTACATAACCATAGATGCCCTGGTAGGTGGCGTTCATCAGTCCGAAGACCCGCGCGATGTAGGGCTTCAGTTCTTTCCGCTTCGCGAATTCAATCAGCCGCAGGTCGGCCTGCCGCGCCACCCGCGCGCTGATCTTCTCATAAAAGTCCGGCAGCTTGTCCGGTATCTTGATGACGTAGTCGACATAGTCCACTTCCTTCCTGTAGCCGGCCGTTTCCGCGAACCGAACCATGTACGGAAAGTTGTGAAACGAAGCCAGCGTCGGCTCGTGGTCGAAACCCTCAAAAAGGAACCCCTGCGGGTCCTGGTCTGAGAATCCCATCGGCCCGACCAGCTTGTTCATTCCGAGCCCTCGCGCCCACGTCTCGACGAACCCAATCAGGGCGTTGAACGCGTCCGGCTCTTCGTAGCATTCGATGAACCCGAACCGGCCGGTTCGCTCGTGCCGCAGTTCATTGTTCCGGCGACTGACGATGCCCATTACCCGACCGACTATGCGGCCGTCGCGCCGCGCCAGCGCCAGGACGGTGTCGGCATACTGAAAGGCCCGATTCTTCTTCGGGTCGAAGAACTTCCAGTCGTCCATGTAGATAGGCGGAATCCAGAGCGGATTGGCGCGATTGACCTTGGCCGGCAGGTAGATGAATTCACGCAACTCCCGACGGTTGCGGATTTCGGTTACTTCGAGTGCCACGCGAACTAAGGGTTCCGGCTCGAACCCTCGGACCCCTGAACCCTTGAACCCTTCGCTTTCTGCGCCTTGCGCGTGTCCGAGTCCATGAACGAGAAGACGAAACCCGGCCACAGCCGCTTCATCGTCCACGTCAGCCAGTTCATGAATCCCGGAACTATCATCAGTTTGCCCTGCTCCATCCCCTTGATCATCGCCGCGGCGACCTCTTCGGGCTGCTTCATACCGACGTTACCGCTGATGGCCTTGGTTTCGGGCGGCTTGGTGCGGTTCTCCTCGGCGAGTTGGGGCGTGTCGGTATCCGGCGGGCAGAGCACCGAAACCCGGATGTTGTACTGCTTGAGCTCGCCGCGCAGGACCTCGGAGAAACCGACCACCGCGAACTTGGATGGGCAGTAGGCGGAATAGCCGAAGACGCCGACGACCCCGAGAATCGACGCCACGTTGACGATGTTACCGCCGCGCTCCTTCATGAAAGGCACGAGCGCGGTCACCGTGTTGCGCACGCCGAAGAAATCGGTCATCATCATCCGCTCGAACTCCTCATACGGCGTCTGCTCCAGGTAATGGCACCAGGCGACCCCGGCGCAATTGACCAGTACGTCGGGTACGCCGAAGCTGCGCACGCACTCGCCCATCTTCGCGTCCACCTCGGTGTGGTTGCCGACGTCCAGTGGAACGGCAAGGAACTTCTGCCCGGCCGAGGTCTTCGCCGCCTCAATCGTGGGCAGCGTGGCATCGAGCTTCTTCTGGCTTCTCGAGAATATGGCAACGTTCGCGCCCGCGGCCGAGAACAGCCGGGCCGCGGCGAGACCGATGCCGCTCGAGCCGCCGGTGATATAGACGGTCTTACCGATGTACGACTTCATGACTGAATGCCTCCGCGCCGGTGCTGGGACAAGGGTTTTATGTTCATTGACTCTCGTGGGACGCGACTCATTATGAACCGCCCGCCCGATGAAGTCAACACTTGCCCGGGCCGCGGGCCGCAAATCGCTCCTTCTACGGCGCAGAGCTGACTGGCCAGGTTCCGGAGCCGACCGAACCGGCTCAGGGCGACAGCGCCCTGCCGTGGTGCCGCAACCGCTCCGGCAATTCGCGCGACCGCTGGTTCAACTCAAGCTGGTTCATACTGCTCTCCTTTGGGCCTCGCCATTTGGGGCCACCTATATCTTATACACTTGCCTGCAGGTCTTTGGCCCCCTCGACGTTGCGTAAGTCACGCATTTCACGTCCAGGGGTCGTAGGGGGGTAGTCTCCCGCCGAGTCTCCCTATCTATATCCCGTGGAGTCCCCTCCCATATCTGGGAGGCCATCTCCGGCCGAATCCCTGACCGAATCCTGGTCCGGTTCTGGGACGGAATCCCGGCGGGAATCCGGCCCGGAATCTCTAACCCATTCTCCCCCGGAATCCCGGACGGAATCCGGGCCGGAATCAGAGCCGGAATCCGGGCCGGAATCCGTCCCGGAATCTGTGACCTACTCTGTCCCCGAATCAGGGAGGGAATCTCCCTCCGAATCTCCGCCGGTATCAGGGAGGTAATCAGGGAGGGTATGAGCCTTCGGCAACGCCACTCGCCGAACCGGACAGAGGTCCGGACAACGGCCGCGACTCGCGGCTTGACTGCAGGCGAATTCCGCCTATTCTCAGCCGTCGTGGGAATGTCCCCACCGAAGCTGGTTGCGGACCTCGTGGAGCGGTTCGACCGGGACCGCTCGGCCTTCCTGTCCCCAGACTACAAGGAAGAACAACTCCGCGGCACCGCTGACGGCCGACAGCCTACGGCTTTCCGCCTGCGGCCTTCGGATTCGGATCCATGGCGGTCAGCCGTTAGCCGTAAGCCGATGGCCTGCTCCGCGCGTGGCTGGGACGTCTCCAACAAAGCCGGCCTGACCGAAGTCTTCAAACCCGTCATTCACGAAGAATCAATCAAGGTCGCGGGCGCGACCAAGGCCCCGGACTACACCTTCCGCATCGGTGGCCGCCGCGTCTTCTTCGCCGAGGCCAAGAAGCCGGCCGTGCGCATCGCCGACGACTCAAGCCCCGCGTTCCAGCTCCGCCGCTACGCCTGGACCTCCAAGCTCCCGGTCTCGCTCCTCACC
>Ga0172371_10002511_pt1 | contig 29103 bp, 29 predicted proteins | sample Lak12m_FD_114543 | JGI IMG/M metagenome (GOLD analysis project Ga0172371, IMG submission 114543) | Freshwater microbial communities from Kabuno Bay, South-Kivu, Congo - kab_022012_12m | ecosystem: Environmental > Aquatic > Freshwater > Lake | place: Democratic Republic of the Congo: South-Kivu...
AACTACCGACGCATTGTTGTCAGATATGAGAATCATATCAGTATGTTCGTTGCCTTCTTCCAGCTCGCTTGTGTCATGGTAACGTTGAAAAAATGTTTATGAGGTTTTGCAACCACCTCTAGTAAAATTGATCCAAAATGCAGACGAGAGCAATCGCCGCCCGCTTGGTTGCGAATTAAGGAATGGGATGAATTGAAATCCCATACAGGCGAAGTACTTATCACGATTCTAATTGTGAACTTCTTCAAACTATCGTTCAGCATTACCTATGGCCATCCCACCGATCTGCTGTTGGCGGGTGGCGGAATCGTAATGGTGGCAGTAGCTATGTTAATAACACACTATATAGGCAACAAGAGAGAGCCCATCGAAAATGGCCCTTCATAGTGCGGCGCCAAAATAGCGACAACCTGTAGTTCATCTGAGCTAGTGCCCTTTGACGACGACATCTTGCTTAAAGAAAGAGTCTGTCAGAAGATTTCGAGTGTAGTGGAATGGTTGGGATCAAGGAGAGAGGCAAGGACCAGAGTGCGAATCAAACGAGCGAGAGAGAGGTGAATTAAATGTTAAATAGTTCTGATAAGCACCGGAACTTGGTGACACAAATCATAGCAGGTATATTCGCTATATTCGGCTTCTTGTCCTCACTGAAAACCCTATTATCAGGCACGGAAGGTCGGATTGTCACCGTTCAAGGTACCACACGGCTGTACAGTATTCTAGTGATTGGCGCAATTGCTGCCGTGGGTACGGTATCCTGTGGCGATATGCTGAAAAATGGATGGGACGTCCGACGGAGGTAGGGGATATGTTACCAACCGGCTTTCCAGCATTTGTCCTCTCTTGGACGCTAGTCCTCCCGCTTGTAGTTGTCCCCCCGATATATGAGGTTGTCGTCGAACATGGCATACTTCCTCCCAAGCACTGGCTCGGAGCTGCTGCAGCAATTGCTGGAGGAATAATCGCCCATCTTTTGATGTATGGTGTCCCCAGTATCGGCTTCACTGGAATCCGCTTTTGGCTTATGCCTCCCGTCGGCGATGTCGGTTGGATGCGGGCGGTTCTTACAGAAGGAGTCTATGCTGTGGCGTATTTTGGGGGTATCGCTTTAACCTATCGGCTTGTCGTTGCCATGATGTCACCTGAGCCAACAAGTATATCCCTAACCACAATCATAGTGTCAGCATTGGTGTTCGTTTTCGGAATGGCCACATATGTAATTATACTTTATCCCGAATCTCTCACCGACCCCGCTTGGGTTCGAGTCAGGGGTATAGTTTCTGGTATCCTGCTACCAATGTGCTTGTCTACCGCCCTGTACCTTTGACACAGAGCCCTTGATCCATCACAGATTCCTCGCTACCATTGAGCGCCGACGAATGAAATGCCAAGATCATTCGGGCTGAGTGCACTTAAGAGGGAAATCGGGGATGAGCGCGTCTGGATCACTCGCTGTGCAAATTATAAAAATAGCACGTGAGATTATTTTTCCATAAAAATGAAGAAGATTCACGGGAAAAGTGTGTAGGCAGCGAGTCGCGGCGGATGCGGCATCCGCACGTTTTGCGGAGAAGCCGCATCGCTCGCGAGTTCTAATGGGACGGGATGGATCAGGTGAGTTCCATTAATTTCTTCTGAAGGTTTGAAGTAAACTCTTTTTCAACGTCTTTGGCCTTGCTTTTCATGATTCGGTCGCCGAACATGGCAAGCTTTCCCACTATGTTGACGTTGGCCGAATATGAAACTTCCACCTGGCCGTCACCAAGGTCTTTGATATCCATAACGGTCTTTTGTTTGAAATGACCTAACTTGGTGATGTCTTCGCCCTCACCATCCATTTCCAGATGATTGGGCGGTTGGATATTGGTCAGCTTATTTCTGAACTTCAGTGTCACCTTTATAATGCCGACTCTCTGTTTTACCACGGCGTCGTAGGTCTTATCGTCTATTTTGTCCACCTTCTGCGCCCCCGGCATGCACGCTGCCAGAGTCTCGGGTTCCAGGATATGGTCCCACACCTTCTGAATTGGCGCTTTTAGCGAAAATTTTCCTTCTATAAGCATAGATTCCTCCTGCCGGTCTCGTTAAGAGAGCCGGACGTGTGAAGTCGTAGAAAATCATCGACCGGGCAAAACGCTGAAAAACGCAAGGGCGCCGGCGTTTCCGCAAGGCGCCCTTTACGCCGGTTCGACTGTTCTCGGATACTCGGGCTATTTGTCGGCCTGAGCCGCCTCCGACTTCTCGAGCAGTTCCGCAACGGTGATATAAGCCTTATTCCCCGGTTCCGAGGTCTGTGAGAGCAGCAGGTCTATGTACGACAGACCCTGCGCTTCAAACCACGCTCTGTGCGCCTTGTCACCAGTTCCGAACATATGTCTGGCGCAGTCAACTGCGGTTCCTGTCTTTGCCATTTTTCCACATACCGGACATTTGTATTTCACGGTGTATACCCCCTTGTCTATTTGCCCTCTTTTTCTTTCTCTCTCAGCGCATTGAGCACCTTCTCGGGAGTTATGGGCAGTTGCTTGACCGTTACCCCAAGCGCGTCATACAGCGCTGTCGACAATGCCGCGGCCGTGGGATTGGTAAGGCCTTCACCTGCCTCTTTCGCGCCGAACGGTCCTTCCGGCTCGTAGGTCTCCACTTCCATGACTTCCGTCTCCGGCATTTCAGGCGCTCTTATCAGCTTATAGTCAACCAGATTCGGGTTGAGGATCTTACCGTCTTCCATCGGCAGGTCTTCCAGGAACCCGTATCCGGCTGCCATCGAGATCGCGCCTTCAAGCTGGCCTTGAAGACCCAGAGGGTTGATCGGCTGGCCGCAATCATGCGCAGTCACGCAGTTGATCAGGCTTATCTTCCCTGTCTCGGGGTCAACATCGATCTCCAGGGCCTGCACCCCGTAGCTGTACGCGGGGGAGATCATACCCTTGCGGTGCGGGGTGTAAAAGCCTCTGCCCATTAGGCGTTGGCCCTCTTTGCCTCGCAGAGCGGCCTTCACCACCTCGAAATAGTCAAGGCCCCTCTCAGGTCGGGCCAGTGAGTGAACCCATCTGTCCTTGATGTCCAGATCGTATACGATGTTCACTCCCATCTTTGCAGCGGCAAATTCAAGGAGCTGGCGCTTGACTTCCGCGGCCGCCATCTTGGTGGCGTTGCCCGCCATCAGCGTCTGCCTTGAACCCCAGGCGCCCAAATCGGGCGGACACTCAGCCGTATCACCCGAGTGGACCCTGATGTCCTCTACTCTCACTCCCAATTCCTCTGCGCAGATCATCGCCAGGGTGGTATTGGAACCCTGGCCGATGTCCTGGGCGCCCACATGGAGGTCCACCTTCCCATCGCAATTGACCGTAATCACTGCCGATGAGAAGGAATAGGGGGTATCGAACCAGTTAAAGATACCACCGGACATGAACCCGTAAGATGAAATGCCGATTCCCCTGTTGGCAGGCAGCTTTCCACGGGACTTTACCCAGTCTTCGATCTTGTTTATGCACTGTTCCAGTCCGCAGGAGGCTATGGTCGCCTGGCCCGGAACCTCGTAGTTGGGCGTATGACCGTTCATTCGCCGGATCTCGAATCTGTCGATTCCCAGCTCCTTGGCGATGAGGTCTATCTGGGTCTCGGAGCAGAACGTAGCCTGAGGGGCTCCGAACCCACGCATGGACGTGGCGGGAATGGTGTTCGTATACACCCTGTACCCATCATATCTGTAACCTTCCCATTTATAAGGAAAGGAATGAAAGAATCCCGTGAGGTACAGGGCCGTCGCGCCCATGCTGGTGTACGCTCCTCCTTCGGTGAAGACCCTGGCCTCTCTTGCCATGAACTTGCCGTTCTTTTTCACGCCCGTGCGCACGTAATAGTACATCGGCGTGCGGCACTTCGTGGCGATGAGGTCCTCTTCACGGGTGTACACGATCTTTACCGGTTTAAACAACTTCATGGACAGGACCGACGAGCAGAACTGCGCCCCATCCAGCTCGAATTTCCCGCCGAAACCGCCGCCTGTGTAATGGGAAATCACACGAATATCGCTCTCTTTCATGCCCAGGACTCCTGCGAGCAGCGCCTGCATATAGTAAGGCGCCTGGGTGGAAGTCCATACGGTGAGTTTTCCCTCAGGGGTGTATTCGGCCACGGCGCAGCGAGTCTCCATGCACATATGGGCCTGGCCTGAGCACTTGAACCAGTCTTCCCTGATATAGTCCGAGTTCTCAAAAGCCTCTTCCACATCGCCCCATTCGATGTGCCGAGTCACGTTGATATTTCGCTCAACGCCCTCGTGGATCATCGGAGCGTCTTTCTTGATGCCCTCCATCGCGTCATAGACCGCAGGGAGCACTTCATAGTCCACTTCAATCAGATCCAGGGCCGCCTCTGCGATTTCTTCCGTGATCGCGGCCACCGCCGCTACGGGCTCACCGATGTAGCGGACTTTCTCCAGCGGGAGAATCTGCTCGTCACAAAGTTCGCTATATCTACGCCAGATCCCCTGCTTCACACCAAGCGTGTCCTTACCCGTAACCACAGCCTTGACTCCGGATAGGGCCAGAGCTTTTGAATAGTCAATGTTCTTGATCTTCGCATGAGGATGCGGGCTTCGCAGAATCTTGCCATACAGCATGCCCGGACGTGTAATGTCAAAGGTATACTGGGCGCGTCCGGTCACCTTAGCTATCCCGTCTATATTGTGAGTGTGCGTGTTTAAGATGTTGTATTTCATGCTTGGTCCTCCTTATATTTCCCTTGGCCGACCGCATCCACAGCCCTTACGATGCTGTTATACCCTGTGCAACGACACAAGTTTCCATCGAGACCTTCTCTTATCTCTTTTGTCGTCGGATTGGGATTTTCCTTTAGCAAGGCCGTCGATGCCATCAACATGCCGGAGGTGCAGAAACCGCACTGGTAAGATCCATGGTCCAGAAAGGCCTTTTGTATGGGGTGAAGTTTTCCGTGATCTTCCAGGCCCTCGACGGTCGTCACATTCTTTCCTTCGGCCTGCATAGCCAGTATTGAACATGACTTTACTGCCATGCCGTCAATCATGACTGTGCACGCGCCGCAGGAAACCGTCTCACATCCCCTTTTAGTCCCGGTAAAACCCAGATGGTCTCGGATCACTTCCACTAGCAGCGTCTTCGGATTTATATAAAGCTCATACTCCTGGCCGTTCACTGTGACTCGCAATAAATGCCTTTCCATATTTATCAGCCCTCCTTATCAAGCCGTTTTCGCGGCCAGTTCCCAAGCCTGTTTCACCATCCTCTTGGTGAAAACACCTACCAAATGACGCCGGAAATCTTCGGATGCGTGAATATCCGCTACAGGCTCCGCTTCCTCGGCCGCAGCCTGGCCCACCTGCTCCAACACATCAGCGCCAAGTTTTTGCCCAACAAGTTTGGCTTCCGCCTTTTTGGCCCTTATCACCGTAGGCGCAGCGTTACCGAGGCAGATTCTCGCTTCCTTGCAGGTCGAATTCCCGTTCAGCGTCACGGAGGCCGCAACAGAAATTATTCCCTGGTCACTCTCCAAAAGATTAAACTTCTTGTATACTACACCGTTCTTAGCCACAGGCGGGGGGACTTGGACTTCGAGCACAATCTCCCCTTCCTCGAGCGCTGTTTCGAACAGGTCAGTATAAAAATCATCCAGGGCTATGGTTCTCTCACCCTTGGCGCTGCCCACCTTGATGCTGCCGGACAATGCCATCAGCACGGGCGCAGGGTCTCCCGCGGGGTCCGCATGGGCCAAGTTGCCCCCAATTGTTCCCCAGTTGCGAACCTGGATGTGGGCCAGGTGACTTTCCATGTCAGTAAGCACTTTGTACTTTTCTTTTATCAAGGAAGACTTCTCAATGGTTCGGTGGGTTGTAGTGGCGCCAATCTTGAGGCCCTCGCCTGCGTCAAACTTGATGTAGTTGAGTTCCTCCAGTCTTTTAATATCAATCAGGTACTCCGGAGTAACCAGCCCCTGTCTCAAAAGAATCAGCAGCGATTGCCCGCCGCAGATTATTTTGCAATCATCCTTGTGCTCTGCCAAGAGACCAAGCGCCTCTTTCACACTGCCAGGTCTAAGATATTTGAAATCCTTTATCATCCTTACCTCCCTTCTATACGGTCCTCTAGGTCGCTCAACCACTTCGGACTCTTTGCCAGAACCGGCATCTTCGGGATCTCCTTCGGTCTGTACGGAACGTCAGGCCTATAACGGCTCGTCTTACGCCAAACCAGCATCTCCTCCGACTTCCGGGGAACATCGGAACAAAGGTAGTGGTGGCGACCCCTAAATATCGCGCAATCTCTGCATAAAACCTTGGAAAACGGACACAACATCCTGCGCTCACCCATGTGCTAGCTCCTAATTCCGTATTTTCTCATTCCGTATGACCGCTTGATTACACTGGCATGATAACTATAAGCGAAATAGAGCGCTGCAGATGGCGGGCGTCGAGCTTGAACACACAATGAGCCTTTCGCTATAGATCTAACCTTTATTAATCAAGACTACGGTTCTTGCCCGTGTGGGCTGTGTTTCACTACTCCTTTATTCCTGTCAACGAGCCCTATCCACGAATCTCATCCGCCGACGCCTGCGGATAGGCGCTCGTTTAACCGCTTCGCAAGCGCTATTTATGAATAAATTCGGCTTTCGCTTTGGCTCCTTTTTCGACAAAAGTGGTCATTCCAATGCGGCGATCTTCGGTGTTCCAGCATTCGCCGAACATCCGCGCTTCATTTTTTAGACCATCATCCAGATTCATCTTGGCGCCTTCTAAAATAGCTTCGACCGCAATCTTGTCGGTCGCCTTGGAGTGATGACCTATATCGATGTCCGGCAACGTGGGGGGCACGTTTGACAGCGGTCCTGTTTCGATTTTTTTCGGCTTGGTTTTCCCTGAGAGGAGTTCATGGGCCAATTCGATGGCTCTCTCCAGAACGTCTCCTTCAACTTCTTCGTCAATATAGCCACACGCCAGCGCCTCAGCCGAAGAAATCGGATTCGCTGTGCGTATCATGTAGCTTGCTTTTTCGAATCCGATGAGCCTCGGTAATCGCTGAGTTCCACCCATGCCAGGGATAGCTCCAAGGTTCACTTCTGGTTGACCCGCCAGGACTTTCAGTCCTTTGGGCGCCACTCTAGCGTCGCAGCACATAGCCAACTCGCTCCCGCCGCCAAAGGCAAGCCCATTGATGGCAGCCACCACTGGCTTACCCAAATCCGCCAGTTTGTTGCAGGCCAGTTGAGCGTTCCGAGCAAAGGCTTCGGCCTGGGCGGGCGTAGTGAAAGTCGACATTTCTTTAATGTCCGCGCCCGCGACAAATGCCTTATTGCCGAAACCGGTTACCACGACCGCCTTTATTGACGGATCATTCTTGACGACATCCGCCCAGTAACCGATCTCGTTGTTAAGTTTGCCGTTTAGAGCATTCAGAGCTTTTGGCCGGCGAACCGTCACTATTCCTATATCGCCTTTTTTCTCCAGAACGATATCGTGAACTTCCCATGGCTTGCCTGAAGCGGCCTGGGCCTTTAGCGCCTTGGAAACAGGCATGGCAGGATACTTTTTCGCAAATGTCTCCACCAGGGCCAACGCCTTGTCAATTCCGATTTCATTCATGAACGTGAATGGCGGCTTCATATCCAGGGATATGCCGACGAGAAAATCCAAATCACTGGTGGTGATGATTTCCGAGTCCAACATGTCACATACCATCCCGAAATAAGCGCCCATGAACTCATCTGCGATCTCTTTCGCCTTATCGGGAGGCGTCTCGACTTTCTCACCTCGGCCAGGGACATCCCACTGCTCTTTGGCCTCAACTAATTTTCTCAGGCGCTCAGGCGTCCTGTACCAGGGATTGAGCCGTTTGTTCATTTCAGCCAATCCGTGAGCGCTTATTGGATTGCCGCCAACAAAATTTTGCGCTGTGAACGGGCCGATCGTTAGCCCCAGGGTCCTCGCCGCGACGGTATCAATCTGTTTTATCGTCCCAAGCCCAGCCTCTTCACACTGAATCCCGGCCAGCATGAGGCCCTCGAAAATAGGATCTATCGCATATCCGTACCTGGAACCAACCTTAACCGGAAATTTTCCCGCCATTTCGTAGAAACGCAGCAGGAGATCGGTGAGCGTAGGGTCAGTATCCGTGTGGGGGATGATTTCCATCGCAGGGTTGCGTTCGGCCGGGAAGAAATAGTGGGTGCACAAAGATCTTTCCTTGCGCTTCAGTTCTTCAAAGATACGTTCCGGCTCGATATGGGACGAATTACTGCTCAGGATGGTCTCTGGGGTCACTATCTCTTCCACCTGTTTGAAAATCCGACGCTTCAGAGGGAGATCTTCTGTTGCTGCTTCCACAACCCAATCGGCGCCTTTGAGCTGGCTGTAATCCGAAGTAAAAGTTACACGGCCTTTTATATTTTCCACTTGATCGGGCTTGAGCCTGCCGGTCTCGCCGGCTTTATCCACCTTTTTGAACAGTTTTGCCTTCCCCTTTTCCAGGGCTGTGTCTAAAACGTCTACGACGACAACCTGAACATCGTAAGCATGCATTAATTGCACGAAATGCAAAGCGATATCGGGGCCAATCGCCCCGGAGCCGATCACTCCAACCTTGCTGATCGCACGTCCACGAAATGAAAACGCCATTTTCCATCCTCCTTGCGCTAGAGCACGGTGTGAAACAAGACAGAGGGTGAGATATCAATTTCAATTAACATCCTGGGCATGGATTGTAAAGGAAAAGGACGGGCGCTTCAGGGCCGGGAAAGCGGCGCTGGTATTGAGTTATCGTCCTGAGAATGCGGCTTTCTGTGAGGGTGTTTCCTGCAAAAAAATTCTCTACAGTGAACCGACTTTTTCAAAAAAAAGTCAGACACGGGATTTTAGACTTCAGTCAAAGACATAAATTAAATAATAATATCACCAAGATGACAACAGGTTTCTATCGGCCCGCGAGCGCGAATGAAACCGGAAATGAGAGTGAGACATACTAATCTGGCGGTGAATTAAATTTAGTTTAGAGTTGATGGGATTTTCTGTAGCCAGAAAACGCAGCGATAGTTTCTGCATAGTGAACATGTGACCACGAGAGACACCCCCCTGAGACTCGGGGCGCGCTGCTTACACAAAAATTGCTGCAAGGTTTGGCTTGTACATTAACATCACGCGGATATTTTCTCTTGACACCGCCGCGGGGAGATGTTCATAATGACGAATCAACGTTCTATGAGAAGAACGAATCTGCCATGAGTAGCTTGAAATGCCCAGCGTTCAAACGAGTGCCTGCCGTAGATAAGTGCTTCAATGTTTTGCACTTTCTGGCCGCCTGCAAAAAACCCCTTAGTATCAGCTACATTTCCAGGAAATTGGGCCTCAGTAAAAGCACTGTCTTCAACTTGATTCATACGCTAGCGGACCTGCGTGTCCTGGAACAGCAGCCTGATGGAAAGTTCGGCTTTGGCGCCCAATTGTATGTTCTGGGGAGGGCCGCCGGGTCCCAGGCTGAACTGATCATGACAGTGCGCCCTTACCTTGAAGAGATCAGCCGAAGTTCAAATTTTTCAGCTTTTTTCGGCATTCGATCAGGTCTCAGAGCTGTCATTGTCGACAAAATAGACGCGGCCGTCGAACTTCGGGTGTCCTCAGACGTCGGCATGAGGTTGCCGCTGCACGCTGGAGCGCACGGCGTGGCCCTTCTCGCTCAGCTTCCTGAGTCAGATCTGGATGAAATACTCGCTCGTATGACCTTCGAAAAATTTACCCCCAAAACACATATTGACAAGAACGAACTCAGGAGAGCGGTTCTGGAGGTGCGTGAAAAAGGGGTCGCCGTAGACATCGGGGGATACATTGAAGGAATCGTTGCGCTGGCCGTTCCTTTAAACGTCAATAGGCCGAATATTCAGGCCGCAATCTGGGTGGTTGGGCTGACTCGTCACACTCTTAATGGCCAGATTCCTGAAATGTGTGAGCGTTTAAAAGCTGTCGCCGAACAAATAAACATGCGTTTTTCCGTCTCGTAACCGCTCCTTCTTCATTGGATAGTGAGCATTTGGAGAGCGCCGTGAAACAGGCGCGCAGGATCGGAATGGCCGGCGGCCGTTACGATCCTGCAAGGATTTTCGGTCGGACCTTTTTGGGCGCCGGACGCGCTGACTGGCGGATCGTTTTTGGCCAAAATTCATGTCTGGGAGGAGAATCAGCAATGGGGCCTCGTGACAGAAAGTACTGGAATCCCTATCTGGAGACCTTGTCTCGCGACGAGATACTGGCAATTCAGCTCAACCGTTTTCGAGATCTTCTGGGCTATGCCAAGACCCACTCAGTTTTTTACCGTGACAGATACCGAGACATAGATCCCGCGCATATCAAGACAATCGAGGACATCCGAAAGCTTCCGTTGATTGACAAAATGGACCTGAGGAAGGCTCAAGACGGCAAGGAACCATTTCCGTTCGGAGAGATCCTTGGAGTTCCCCCCGAAGAGGTTAGCCTTTTTCGCCAAACATCCGGAACGACCGGCAAACCTGTGTACGTTTCCGAGAGCTGGGAGAGTTGGCAGTGGCGAGTGGAGGTTTGGTGCCATATTCTGTGGATGGCAGGTTTCCGCGAGACCGATCGAGTGTTTGTCCCGTTCGGGTACAACGTGTACGTGGCCTTCTGGGAAGGCCATTGCGCTGCGGAAAAACTTGGTTGCATGGTGGTCCCCGGGGGAGCCCTCGACACGAAGGGAAGAATCAACAAAATCATTGAAGTGAAAGCCACCGGCCTGCTCAACACCCCAACTTACGGTCTGCATATGGCCGAAGAGGCGGAAAAGATGGGTCTGAAGCCATCGGAACTAGGCGTCAAAAGGATGATGTGCGCCGGCGAACCGCTGCCTCACGCAACTCGCAAGAAGCTTGAGGCCGCCTGGGGAGCCGAGGTCTATGATCACATAGGAGGCACAGAGCCTTGCGCCTGGGCAGCCATGTGCGGGCAAAGAAATGGACTGCATATCATGGAACCCTTCTTTCTAGTGGAGTTCCTCGACTTGAAAGACCAGACAAGGGAAGTTGAAAAGGGTGAATTGGGTATTGCAGTGGTCACGCCTCTTGGGAGACGCTCTTTTCCGCTTATCCGGTTCAATACCAACGACGTGGTAAAGAAAAGCGGGGATGGATGCGCGTGCGGAAGGACCTCAGTCATGATCGATGAGGTTAGTGGACGAGCGGACGATTTGAGAAAGATTCGCGGGGTGTTGTTCACCCCGGTCTCTGTGGAAGAACTCGTGAGAGCTGAATTTCCCGAGGTCGTCGAATACGAGATAGTCGTTAAGAAACGGGGGGTCATGGACGAAATCTCTCTAAGAGTCGAGCCCAGTGGGGAAGTCAGTCAATCGGGATTGAAGGATATGGCAAAACGGCTTTCCGAAAGACTGAAAATCAGGACTAATCTGACATTCCTCATAGATGTGGCGGAGCCGGGCGCACTGCCGAGGTACACTTTGAAGGCAAAACGTTTCAGAGATCTGAGGGGAGAAGGAGGTACAGCCTGATGCGTGAAGTAGATCTGGAACGGCTTAAGAGTATGAAGGCAGAGATTGACGCTATAGAACAGCACGCGCTGGCTCTGGCGAGCCTGGGAGAGGGCGTGCCGGCGATTGAGAAGAACGTGAGAAATGTGCTCAGCGCAGCGTACGTCCTGAAGTTCGGCGTCTCGGACATAGTAGATATTCACAAGGCCGACGCGGCCACTAAGCCATAAGCCGGGCGCAAGAGTCATGACGGCCCACGGTAACTGTCCGGGCTGGCCTCGAGCTTCGGCGCCGGCCTATGACAGTCCCTCGTGGCTTTCGCGCTTTTCAACCGAAAAATCATGGACCAGCCGGTATTGTGGTCTCAGTAAAGATTTTGCCCCCATAAAGGAGGAAACATGTCCTTAGAAGGAAAACTTGCATTGGTGACAGGCGCTAGCATGCCAAAAGGCATCGGAAGGCACACCGCCCTGACGCTCGCGCGACAAGGGGCCGATGTCGTGGTAACAGGCTTTCGCAACATGGAGGGCGCTGCGGCGCTGGCCGAAGAGATTAAGGCTATAGGCAGAAAATCTATGGCCGTTCAGATGGATGCGAGTGTGGCTGCGGACGTGGCAAGAGGCTTCGCTGCCATTAAGGCGGAACTCGGGCCCATCGATATCTTGGTAAACAATGCCGCTCTCATGGGGCACAACATAAGCATTGCCAAGACCACCACTGAAGAATGGGATTATGAAGTTAAGATCTGTCTCAATTCCGCGTTTTATTGTATTAAGGAGGCATGGGCAGACCTGTGCGCCAAGAAGTGGGGTCGTATCGTAAACATGACGTCAGTGGCCGGGATTCTGGGCGGAGCGGGACAGACGAGCTATGGGGCGGCCAAGGCAGGACTCATCGCGCTTGCGAAATCGACTGCCCTCGAGGGAGCAAGGTACAACATCACGGCAAACTGTGTAGCCATCGGCATATGCGCCACTGACGGCTATGACCTCCTGCCGGAACCTGTCCGACAGGCAGTTGAGAAGAAGACAGTCTTCCGGAGACCCGCGACTCCCCAGGAAATCGCTGACGCGGCGGCTTACCTGTGCTCCGACAGCGCAGCATACATGACCGGAGCTACCATGAACATGATGGGGGGTATCGACCTGTTTGTATTCTAAGCAATGATCATGAACCCGTTGTAAGACGGACACATTAGAGACTAACTTATAGGAGACAAGTATTATGAACAGCTTTTCAAAGGCTTACATACCGTACGGAGGCTATTATTCCACTCCTTTCTGCCGTTGGCAGGGGAGCATGCAGAATGAAAACTCCATCGAGTTGGGAGCAAAAACAGCGAGAAGATGGTTCCTGGAAAAGAAGAAGATCGATCCCACCGTCATCGACTACCTGTACTTCGGAATCACTATTCACCAGTTGCACCTATTTTATGCGCACAACTGGGCAGCCGGCATGCTCGTAGATAATCAGAAGGGCCTCCCTGGGCTGCTTGTTCAGCAGGCCTGCACCACCTCTACCACCATCTTGAACCTAGCTGCCCTTGCCATAGAAAACGGCGCCTTCGAAGTGGGCTTCTGCCTTATGGCGGACCGCTGTTCCAACGGGGCGCACACCGTGTGGCCCAACCCCATGGGTCCCGGAGGCGAGGTAATCCACGAGAATTGGTTGATGGACAACTTCAACTCCGACCCTAACGTCCGCCCACCGCTCAAGATGGTCCAGACGGCTGAGAATGTGGCCAAGGACGCGAGCATCACCAAGGAGGAAGTCGATGCAGTGGTGCTTCGGCGCTACGAGCAGTATCTCATGGCTTTGGCAAATGAAAGGGCCTTCCAGAAGCGTTACATGTTCCCCGCAGAGGTAAAGGTTGGTAGAAAGCAGACCAAACTTGTAGAGCTGGATGAGGGTGTGACCTCAACCACGGCTGAGGGATTGGCAAAGCTGAGACCGGCGGAGCCGGGAGGTGTTCACAGCTTCGGCGCGCAGACCTTTCCTGCCGACGGGAACTGCGGCTTCATCGTTACCACCCGCGAAAGAGCAAAAGAGATGAGCGCGAACCCCGCCGTGGATATTCAAATCGTCTCTTACGGTTTCTCTCGGGTTAAGCCGGGCTTTATGGCGGCAGCGCCCGTACCTGCGGCAGAGATGGCCCTTGCCAATGCGGGCCTCAAAATTACGGATATGAAGGCTATTAAGAGTCACAACCCCTTCGCGACCAACGACATCAATTTCGCCAAAAAGCTTGGCATTGACGTCATGAAAATGAACAACTTCGGATGTTCTCTCATCTATGGCCATCCCCAGGCGCCTACCGCCGGGAGGATTATCGCGGAAATGTTGGAGGAGATGGTGGATTTGGGAGGAGGGTACTGTCTTTGGACCGGTTGCGCCGCAGGCGATACCGGCGCATCCATGATCTTTAAGGTGGGCTAAATCGAGCAAACGAAGCTCCATTTTGGAGATTCAATGGTAATTTTGCGCGGTCTGATCAAACGAGCGTGAATAAACCATAATTTGGCCTGATGAATCCATGCGGCGCCATTGTGCGCTACGGCGCTGCGCACATAGGGTTGGACCGCGCTTAAATCTAAGTGTCATTGATAAGATAGTATGAACTGGCGATATCCAGCAGCATGAGGTTACAGTTATGGAATTCAATGATGTGGCGCTTAACAGGCGGAGCATCCGAGCCTTTCTTTCGGAGCCCGTGCCCAGAGAGAGAATCGAGCGAGCAGTAGAAGTTGCCCGATGGGCCCCGTCTTGGGGCAACACTCAACCCTGGGAAGTGGTCGTGGCGGACGGAGCGAAGGCCCAGGAGCTTGGCCGACTTTTCGAGGAAGAGGCGAAGAAGGGTTCCGCCCCCCGACCCGATATCGAGATGCCGGGACAATTTCCGGAGCCGCATATCACTCGGTATAAGGAACTCGGTAAATCGCTTCTCACCGCCATGGGGATTGCGCGGGATGACGCTCAGGCACGCGCCCAGCATTATCTGAAAATGTACAACTTCTTCGGCGCCCCCGCAGTAGTCTATTTACTGATAGACAGCCGACTGAACGTGCCGTATTCCTGTCTTGATGTGGGCTCATTCGGGACAACATTTTGTTATGCGGCCCTGCAAGAAGGACTCGGGACCATTTACTTAGCGGCTTCCATGCACTTTCCGGATATTGTGAGAAAAGTCCTCGGACTGCCGGAAGACAAAAAGGTTGTAATAGGAATTGCGGTCGGTTTTCCGGATCCTGGGGCGCCGGGGAGCCTCTTCAGGAGCGATCGCGATCCCGTCCAGACGATTCTCAAATTCGCCTGATCCGATAATTAAGAATTCATGCGCCGCGACGGGTCTTCACGGTCTGCTGAGTGTCCACGAAATATTTGGCGCGGCGCTTGATTTTACAAGGTCATTGGACTATTCTGTATCTCGACCCCAACGCCCGATTACGAAATCCGACGACACTCTCGGGCTATTTTCGGAAACATAAATTTTTGTGCCGACTGAAATAGCTGAGCGCCGTCTACAACTACAAGGCGCCATGAAACGGCGTGAGTTTATTAAATCCGTTGGCATAGCAGGGATATTTTCTCTGCTCGGAACGGTTCCCTCACGAGGCTTTGCGAATCCATCCACCGGACCTGAGAAATCTGGCCCTGAGCCACTGAGTGGTCCGTTTGCCGTTGTTTTTGATCCTTCCGGGAATCTTCTCGTCACAGATCCTTCCTGTTATCGCGTGGTATGCCTGGATTCTAATGAGAAGCCCCTGTTCTCATTCGGCACGCCCGGTTCTCAACCGGGGACATTGAACTATCCGTTGGGTCTGGCTGTCGATCCCACGGGGCTAATTTACGTAGCGGACTCCAATAACTGTCGCGTGCAAGTGTTTGATTCCAAAGGAACCGTTAAGCGGATTATTGGATCCATAGGGTCTACAGCAGGTTCATTCGCGAATCCGCAAAGTCTGGCTATAGACAAAGCCGGTCGATTGCTGGTGGCCGACACCAGAAATCACCGCATACAGATTTTCGAACGCGAAAACTTGGTGGGGGTCATAGGCGAATTGGGAGATGACAACGACCAGTTTCGGTTACCGACGGCTGTTGTTCCTGGCCATTCAGGAGAAATTATTGTCTTGGACAGCAAACACGGGTTGGTGAAAGTGTTTGGCGAGGATCTGAAATTTAAGCGCAGTTTTGGCGGTGTAGGCGGCGCCTCGGGTCTTTTCAATATGCCGCAGTCAATGGCGTTGGATGCATCCGGCCACATTTGGGTAGCCGATACAGGCAATCACAGGATTCAGGAGTTCGCCCCTGACGGCAAAGTCATATCGGTTATAGGCAAGCCGGGCGCTGGACCGAATGAATTCAGGAATCCCACTGGTGTCACAACTTACGGCAAAAAAGTATGTGTAGCAGATAGCGGAAACGGGAGGCTGCAGTTCCTCGCGCGAAAGTAACTGAGTCACAGACTGACGAATTGCATAGTCATGATTGAAAACATAACAGTGATTTTTTTGGTTGTCGTATTTATAGCAGCCGAGGTCTACCGCATGACGCGTGGTGTGCGCGGAGTGATTTCGTCGGTGAGGGATGTGGGTATTGATTCTATCCTCCTTCCCGTGACCCCGGTGAATGTCAGACTGGAAAACGGCGCCGAGATCACCGCTAACGTCAATTGTTGCACCGCTTGCCTTGGGCGGCTGAAAATCGGAGACCAAGTCCGGGTTTGTAGGTCCAAAGAAGGCTATGTGGTGGATTTGCCGTGGATTCGAAACAGAGCCTGTAGCGGTCCTGACGGACTGAAACAACGTTCTTGCAGATAAAGATCGGTTCTGATCCCTCGCGGGAGAGTATTAGTTGGAAGTTCTGGGATATATAACATTAGCGATTTTCCTCGGTCTGATGCTTTTGACCCTGTTCGGATATATTCGGACCCCCGTTCAGACGGTGCTGGTGTTTTCAACAATATTGTGTCTGATTGTTGGCGGAGCCTTCCGCTACGTCTATTCGGGATGGAACGCTGTCGTGTTGCTCCCGAATGAGTTTTTGGGGGGCATAATTCTGCACCCCATAACGGCTTTGCTCACCGGTCTGTTTTTGGCCGGAGGACTGAAAGCTTCGGGTGGATTTGACGCGCTAAAAGTAATTCTGAAATATTTGCGTAAGAGCCCGATTGGCTTGGTAGGCACGTTAGTTATTCTGATCAATTTGCCGGTGATTTCATCCCTCCCATGTGGAAGAATTTTGGCTGCCGCGTTACTGCCGTTGTTGTTCACGTTCGGCTTTGAAGGCGGCCTTGGCATTCTTACTAAATCTCAGTTGATTGTCCTCATCGGGGCATTTACTCGCAATGCCATGGGTTCTTGCGGGCCGTCCCCGATCGGCGGGGTGGGGCAGATTGGGGAAGGTTTTTTGGGCAGTTTTTTCGCCACAGCTTCCGAAGGCATGCTAAGGGCCCCGCAGGCATTCTCTCTTATGCTGGGTACGGCGATAGTCGCGTTGTTTCTGAAATTCATCAGTCAGCGCTTGTATCCCAATGATGTCGCGTTGAGAGAGGCCCCGCAAACGGAAGCAGGCGCTCAATTTAAAGAACCTGAGATTACGGCGCCCCTGCAGGGCTATCTAGCCCTGGTCATTTTTGTGGTTTCAGTCCTGACCGCTATTTTTCAGCCGTTCGGCAAAATGCCGGTCCAGTCTGTGCTCGTCGCCGGAGCGCTCATAATGATAATCGCTTGTCGTGTGCGCCTTAATGATTTGATGGAAGGAATTATTCTTCTCCCGGTGACCGCGATGGCCGCGGGATTTCTTGCGGCCGGCGCGCTGGCCGCTACCGGCGGATTCGACGCTTTGGGCGTAATACTCAACAGTCTGGTCAAGGTTCCCTTTCTGGGAATTGCGGGGATGCTCGCTATTTTTGTTCAGTTTCAGACGATACTCCCCCTGTCCTGCGCCAGGATACTTACGGCGGCTCTAGTGCCGGTGCTCTATCTGTTCGGCCCGGCGAAGTTCGGGTTTCTCGACTGGTCGCAACTGGCGATTGTGATGGCCGCTTACATCATCAACGCGACCACTTCGTGCGGCCCGTCACCTTTGGGTGGAGGCGGCATGATGGGCGAAGGCACGATGAGAGCTGAAACAGGTTTCATCCGAGGCGCCTACACATTCGCGTCTATGGCGATCATGGCGCCTTTGGCGGCCATTTATATGAAATTTCTCAACCTGTCGATTTTTCAGCCGTCGAATCCGAATCTCACGAAAGATATTCTGACCATTGCGGAATTCGCGGTTGTGATAATTTTGGTAAATGTGACGCTGATATCCCTGGGTAAGCGACTACTAACATCCGACGCGACAAAGAACTTCATGTTGCAGCTATCGGGGTTCCTCTTCAGCGGGGGAATAGCCGGCGGAGTATTGGCTTTTGCGCTTTTCGAAATGAACACGACGACGATTCTTCAGGGGATATCCGGTGGTATCATTGCGGCGATGCTGATAGCGCTGATGGTTCCGCGCAATCTTTCCAGGCGCATGACTGCGGTGTTGACAGGACCGGAAATCTGAGGCGGAAGATGTTGACCTGGTTGATATTTATTTTCATAGGGACTATTTCCGGGGTGATAATCGCGTTCGCTCTGGACATGAGTTCGCGGCGCGAGCTGATTCAAGGCGCAGTTGGCGGACTGATCGCGGGATTTTTAATGGCGGCCATGCTACCGCATTAGCGTGAATGAATATGAGCGATTCGGACAAAGAGAACAGAGCGAAAATTGGACGCAAACGGCAGGAAACCGATCAGCCGATGGTTCTTCCGGGCATTCATCGGTATCAGTTCTTCACGAATCTGAAGGATAGAGGCTGGACTCGGAACCTCGATCGGGTGGCGCTATTCGGGATAGTGGCCTCTCTCTTGGCTACGATCATCAAGCCGCTGTTGCGTGGAAACCCTGCCACCATATATTGTTATGAATGCAGGGCCTGCTACGCTACTCAGGACAGGTGCCCTGTCGGGATTACGTATCAAGCTGAGCTGGCGGTGGCGGGTCGAGTGCTGGATTATGACAGGTTCATCCGTAACGGAGGCCTTAAGTGTATCCGGTGCGGCAATTGTCAGAGTTATTGCGTGCAGTATCTTCCGCTGCCGCAAATGTTCGGCACAATGCAGGAAGATACTCGCATGGCTATAAAGAGCGGAATTCTGCCTCGCTATACCCTGGACAAGGCGATGAAGATGGGACTGGTCGGAAAGGATTTCATTGATGACGTGGTCAAAGCTCTTGCATGATCCGGCCGGGTTTCTTTGGGACGCGATCAGGATCCGTGGTGTCCGGCTCACGTTCTATTTGATCCTTGCGGCCGCGCTCTTCCCGTCAAGCAGGTTCATTCTCCTGATTGTGCTTCTGCTGACCCTTGCGACGCTCTGGATCAGGGACTACAGCAGGAACGGAGGCCGGCGCTTGCTGTATTTGGCCGCAGCAGTAGGGTTTCTCGTGATCGGCTATGGAATAGCGCGCTTGAACGTGGATCGCGTGGATGAACTACGTCTCGCGAACAGTCCGTGGGGAGCAGGGATCAAGCTGGTTCAGGATGGCGTGTATCGAGGAACAGGAACTGGTTTCCGAGGGCCTATCGTGGTTGAAGTTGAAGTAAATAACCATCGGATCAAAGGTCTAAAGACTCTTCAGTACCCTGATGCGATTTCTGTGGAAGACAATGAAATCGCGGTATTCTCAAGAGAGATCCTGGAGAAAGGAAGGCTGGAGAAGCCGGCCGAGCCCGGGTTTTATCGTGGAGCTACAATCACACTCACGGGTTATGCCACTGCGGTGGAATCCGCTCTTTCAAAGGGTATACCTGATTATCCGCGGTATAATTTGTTTTCCAGTATGTTCTTCGACGCGTTTTTGGGCAGCGCTCCCAGTCGAGTCACACTGAATGCGCTGGCAATCCTGTTCGCAGCTTTCCTGGTTTTTGAATATGCGCTTCAGTCAATGCTAACCCCCGGAACCGGGCGCTCCATAAACTGTTACAACTGTGCGACTTGCGTCGGGGCGTGCCCGGTGAAAGAGGCTGAAGGGGTCCAGTTTCCCATGGGATTGGTGCTTCTGACACGACTCGGTAATTACGAGCGAGTTACGGAACTCTCGAAGTATTGCGTGGGTTGCGGAAGGTGCGCAGCCAAGTGTCCTATAGGCAATTCCGGCCCATTGGTTATTGCCGCCGCGTTTCAGGCCTGTCATGACCTCAGGCGTAAACAGGAATTGCAGCAAGAGGATACTGCGTGATGCGTGGAGCGGCCCCTTATATCATCATAGTGGCCGCCGTGGCGCTGGCCGTAGGAACTGCGGCGGAATTCTCGATTCGGAGTTCCGCGTGCATGGCTTGCCACACGCGAGAAGCGAATTTTGCGACCTGGATGAGCGGACAGCTAAAGGCGGAGAAAAAAGGATTTTCTCACGAACTCATAGCTTGCGCGGACTGCCATATCCTGGGGAGTCCCGAGCGAACAGCGATGTCGAGGCTCCGAAGTTTGCTCCATGCGGTGACCTATCTTGTGCCGCAAATAGATCCTCGCAAGTCGTTGGCGACGAATCTGTTCAGCAGAACACGGGTCCCAAACGAGAACTGTCAATACTGCCATCAGGCGTCAGTGAACCGAAAAGAGATGTACGTCAAAGACATTCCGCCTGGCCTCAAGGAAATCGGGCTGATAATGGATCATCGCAAACACCTGACCGCGAGCAAAGACACATGTGCGCGTTGCCATGAGCGGTACAAGGACAGAGACTCGCTGGAAGCGGACAAGACAGTTAATTACGCTGAGGTGAATCACTTGGCATGCGACTCCTGCCACACTATGGCGTCGCATTCCTATAGGGCAGGCGAACTGCTGCCCATGACTGAGCAGGAGTATATTAAGGCTCGAGAAAGCGCATGGAAAAGACTCTCCACTAATCCCAGATGGATGGTCGCAATTCCGATAGAGCAAAGTTGTCGGCGATGCCATGAGGGCAAAATCCATTATAAGACTAAAATATTTCTGGCTAATTGCCGTGAAGACACAAATTTTGACAATTGCCTGAAATGTCATCCCACAATGACCCGGCAATACTTTGAGCAATACCGGAGGGAAGGTCAGAAATCGACGTCAGCCTCCGCAGGGAAACAGGGCAAATTGTCGGTTGCAGAAGCGAACGCTTCTGAATTCCCGCTCGATCCTGAGCAAGCGGCAGACAGAGGAGCAGACCGACAGGCCAAAGCCCATTCGTTTATGAACCAGGAGCATTGATATGCCCACCACAAGGGACGAATCAAAAGACAAGATCAACCGCGAAGTTGCGGATATTATTCTCAACGTTAAAGAACCGCCGGTGGCCAGGTTCCGACTATTATCCAGGGGAATGGAAGCTTACCATAGGCTTGACATAAAGGATCCGGACTCGGACATCACCGGCGATAAGGCGTGCCTTGCCTGCGGTAACTGCATAGATTCCTGTCCGGTATTGCGGAAGGATCCGGGTCGTTTCGAGAAGACTGAACAGCGAACATCTTTTGCGCTGGAATCCTGTGTAGGCGAGGACTGCGAACAGTGCTACTCATGTTTGCTGGCCTGTCCCCAGGTGGATACCGCGTACAAGGATTACGTCGTGGATGAAGTAATACCCGAGACGATACAACCCGCGCCGCGAATCACCGCGCTGGACAACTATTTCATGGCTCTGATCGCGCTGATTATGGGCATTGTTATCGGGGTCTTCATAGCACGTTGACCGGGAGAAGGTGGAAGAGGATACCAGGGAGTCCCTTTTTGCAGAAAGGGACTCCCCGGACCCCTCTCCAAAAACTCTTATAATCTGTTGGACAAAGGTAGGCTGGAAGAAGGACTGTCGCTCATTTGTGATATTTTCGAATCTGCTTCCAACTATTCTGCACGACCCAGAAAGGACCTGAGAAAATGGCAACGGCTGAGCAAATACAAACGGTTCCGGAAGAGCAAATTCAGGCTCAAATGGCCGAGAGAACCGATCTCATACCCATTTTCATCATGGGCAAAAGATATGACGTTCCAAGCACTCTGACTATTCAGAAGGCGTTTGAATTCGCCGGGTACCAATTGATCCGCGGGTGCGGGTGCCGCGGCGGCATCTGCGGGGCGTGCGCGACGGTTTATAGGATGCCGGGGAGCCCAAAGATCCATGTGGGCCTGGCATGTCAGACGGTGGTGCAGCCCAATATGTACTTGGCTATGGTGCCGTTCTTTCCCGCGAACCGAGCCGCGTATCAACTCGAAGAGATTAAGCCGGACGTCAAAACGTTGTTGAAATACTATCCTGAACTTGCAAAGTGCATGGGCTGTAATACTTGCACAAAGTCATGTCCGATGGATCTTCCGGTCATGGAGTACATTTCCGCGGCGCTCCGGGGCGATATCGAGAAAGTGGCGGAACTCTCATTCCCCTGTGTAATGTGTGGAATATGCACTTCGCGATGCCCCGCGGAGTTGAGCCAGTACAACATAGGTATGCTCTGTCGCCGACTCACGGGAAGATACATTTGGCCGAAAGCGGTTCACCTTCAGGAGATGGTGGCAAAAATCCAGTCCGGGCGCTATCAAGAGCCCCTGAAAAAGCTCATGACCGCGGATCTCCAGACTCTCCGGAAACTATACGTGGAACGCGAGATGGAGCCTCATGCCGCGGAAGAAATGTGGACCCCGCAAGAAAAGCAGTATTTATGAAAATCCGGAGGCGCTAAATGGGATATACGCCGGAGCTGATTGAACTCATAAAGAAGGTTGAAAAGACCCGCCCCGAGAGGGTGGAGCGAAAGAAAGCAAGCCTGGAATTCCCGGCTTTAACTCTGGATGAACGACAGGCCAGGCTTGAAAAATATCACCCCGACTATCGACCCGGTGGGCTCAGGGAATTAAAGGTAGGCCCGAGTAAGGGTTACGCGCTCGCTCTGGAATTCGCGGACATTCTCGAGTCCCGAAGTCGGGTGGATCCCGATAAAATAGATCTGAACGAAGTCCATTATGAAACGGATGTTCTCGTGATCGGCGGTGGGGGGGCCGGCACGGCCGCGGCCCTGATCGCTCAAGAGCAAGGCGCGAGTGTGATCATATGCACCAAGCTACGGCATGGAGACGCCAATACGATGATGGCGGAAGGCGGTATCCAAGCAGCCACCAAAGGCTGGAAGGATTCACCTTATTACCATTACCTCGACGTTATGGGCGGCGGCCATTTTGAAAATGATCCCGAACTGGTGAATACGATGGTCAGCGAAGCGCCCAAGGTCATCGCATGGCTGGAGAGCCTGGGTTGCATGTTCGGTAAGACCGATGACGGCACACTGTTTACTCTGCACGGGGCAGGCACCTGCCGCAAACGGATGCACTACGCAGGCGACATGACCGGCGCGGAGATAATGAGGACCATTAGGGACGAGGCCCGAAACAGAGTAAAGGACATCGGGGTGCTTGAGTTTTCGCCGGCCATCGAGCTTCTTACAGACGGGAAAGGCCGTTGCTCCGGCGCGGTTCTGTACAACCTTGAAACCGAGGAATACTTCATCGTCAAAGCTAAATCCGTGGTTATGGCTACGGGAGGCTCAGGTCGTTTGCACGTTCAAGGTTTTATGACCACCAACCACTACGGCGCAACGGGCGACGGCGTTGTAATGGGATATCGCCTCGGTGTTGGGGTGCGTTTCCTCCATGCCACCCAGTACCACCCCACGGGCGCGGTGTTTCCGGAACAGGCCGAAGGTCTCTTGATAACGGAGAAGGTTCGCGGCGCTGGCGCCAATATTGTAAATATAGATGGAGAGCAGTTCGTATTTGAAAGGGAGCCGCGTGACATTGAATCCGCAAGCATTATCCGCGAATGCACGACCGTGGGCAAAGGGATTCCAGTCCCGGGTCAGCCGGGCAAGTTCGGTGTGTGGCTCGATTCCCCGATGATCGATTTGCTGGAAGGCGAAGGCGTTGTAGAAAAGGAATTTCCGGCCAAATTCATCCTCTATAAGCGCTATGGCATTGATATTTCCAAGGTCCCGATGCTGGTTTATCCAACCCTCCATTATCAAAACGGAGGATTGGCCTACAAGCCCGACGGCTCGACTCCGGTCCCCGGGTTTTACGTGGCTGGGGAAGTTGGCGGAGGAGTGCACGGCGCCAACAGACTGATGGGCAACTCACTACTGGATATAATGGTTTTTGGAAGACTCGCCGGAGAAGCCGCCGGGAAATTCGCCAAAGAAAGGGATGCAGTGGGCGAGCTTTCCGTCGATCATGTAAGGCGGTTTCACAAAGAATTGGAAGAGGTCGGTATAGGCAAGGAGCGGGTATCGCCGGTTGTCTTACCGGATTACGGCAACCCGGATGTGAAGAAAAGGCAGTGGACCACTACCTATGTAGGCACTCTTCGATAGATTTCTGCCTGGCGGATGATTGAAATGAAGAGGCAGGCTAAAACTCAAGGGACACTTTCCGCGATATGGGCTTATGTAGCGCATCTGCGAGATTCGTCTCCCTACTGGCGACTTCAGGCTACAGCGTGGGGCATTGTCCTTGTAGTAGTAGTGGCCACAACCATGCTCTTTGCGGTTCTCGCCTTCTCATCGATCTCGGGAGGCGGAAACATTCCCTACGCGGGTGTTGGGTCGCCAGGGCCGGTAACCTTCAGGCATCAAACCCATATGTGGTTTCAGGGCGGCAAGTACAAGGATTGCAAGACTTGTCATGACGCAATTTTTGCTACTGACAAATACGGCACCTTTGCTCTCAGGGCGCTTAAGGATTCTCCGGAAAAGAAGGTGCGAATAGGGCGGGACGCGTCGACTCTTTACGTGCCTGAGAGTCCTCCGCAGGATGATAAGGACCTCATCACATACGAGGTCCCCAGAGCCTGCGCTACGTGCGCCACAGGCAATTGTCACGATGGCAAAGAATCGTTCAGCCGGCTGGACTGCCTTAGTTGCCATCGTAAGAAATAGGCTGATCAATTACGAGCGAATAGTTCATGAGCGATAGACTGATACCAAAACAAGTTGCGCTTCCTACTGGCCCGAATACCGGAACAGCCGAAGTGGGTCCAGCCGATATCGGAGAAAAAAAGCCGAAACGCTGGGCAATGCTCGTGGACCAGCGACGATGTATCGGTTGTCATAGCTGCTCGATCGCCTGCAAAAGTGAAAACAATGTGCCGCTCGGATATTGGCGCTCATGGGTAAAGGGCATTCAGAAGGGGACCTACCCAAACGTGGGGAACCATTTCCTTCGGCGTCTGTGCAATCATTGTGATGTGCCGCCTTGTGTGCAGGTCTGCCCTGTTCAAGCGACTGTGAGACGTGAAGAGGACGGCGCAGTTATCATGTACTACGGCAAATGCATAGGCTGCGGAATGTGTATCGGAGCTTGTCCGTACGACGCGAGGTTCTTCAACCCAATCCGTCATACCGCTGATAAGTGTGACTTCTGCACAGCTCGCATAGATAAAGGTCTTCAACCTGCCTGCGTGGAAGCCTGCGTCTCCGGGGCCCTGTTATTTGGAGACATGGACGACCCGAAGTCGGAAATCAGCCGCAGATTGGCCATGCTAGACACAAGTGTTATTAAACCTGAACTGGGAACCAAGCCCAAGGTATTCTACGTGCAGGCGGATCACGATCTCAAAGGCAGAATCCACTATTCCGACGATTTCAAGGAGCAGATTATCGAGTACAGCCGGCATATACCGAGTCCGGGAGCTTCGTATTGGAAAAAAGGGGAAGATAAGTAGATGGAAGCCTCGGTCTTATTCAATGTGCCGCACGAGGTCCCCTGGAAGGTCTATATTCCCCTCTATTTCTATTTTACAGGACTCTCCGCAGGCTCCTTTATTTTATCTACTCTTTCGACGGTGTTCGGAATCAAGCGATTCAAACCAATGGCGCTTCCGGCCGCGATTATTTCCTTTTTGCTGCTCCTGCTTGCGCCGGCTTGTCTTATTCTCGACCTGCATCAGCCCTTGCGATTCTGGCACACGCTCGTGCCTGAGTATTTCAACAATACATCGGCATTGTCATACGGTTCGTGGCTGCTGACGCTATATCCGATCGCGAACCTGATCTATATTTACTTCATTTTTGTGAAAAACGACCGAGTAACCCGTGTGCTCGGGATGGTTACCGTTCCATTGGCCATATTCGTCCATGCGTACACCGGGTTCGCGTTTGCTCTGGTGCGTGCCCGCGCCTGGTGGCACTCGGCGCTGATGCCCGGTTTCTTCCTGACTTCGGCGCTGCTTTCCGGAATAGCGCTGCTTCTCGTAGTCGCGCTGATCATGGATCGGTACAAAAAAGAGAAACTGGAGCCCGAACTCTTTAAGAGCCTGCGCCTGATGATGATCGGGATACTGCTCACTGACCTTTTCTGGAACGGCAGTTTTTGGCTGACGCTTCTAGTATCGACTGCCGACGGTTATGCCTCGGTGATGTTGGCGTTTCATGAGAAGCTCTACGTCTGGGGTGAAATCGTGTCCGGGATGCTCGTTCCTCTGGCGATACTGTTGCTGCCCTGGACCAGAAATCACAGGGCCTGGTTGTGCGTGGCTTCGATCTTGATAATTGGCGGAGTATTTCTCATGAGATACTCGGTGGTCTTTATCGGCTTCGATGTACCGTTGAGTTAGGACTGATAGGAGTGTCAGTTTACAGACAATGGGATCATATTTGAGGAGAAACGATTTTCAGAAAGCGGACGGGCAGGGAGAAAACCCTTTTGCAAAAGGGTTTTCCCCCTGCACCCCCTTTCCGAAAACTCCTATATGGTTGCGAAGAGGCCGCGTGTTAGCGACAGATTCGCTTACCCGCACACGAGCCTAAGAACAACATTGTTAGGAGTTCTTTGCGGGGGGTCCGGGGGGCGGTCTTCTTGCAAGAAAGAGCCCCCTGGACTACTGGCAGAGCAAAAGAAGCAATCAACAGATGAAAAGCATCTCACGACGAGAATTCCTTCGAATAGCCGGTCTGATGGGAGGCGCATCCCTGTTTGCGGGCTGTACTCTGCTCGGAGAGAACGCGCCTGTGCCGGAATACATAAAGGGAGCGCCGGCGGTAGATCCCGCGGAAACCCTGCCCGGAATTAGCAATCTTTATACCGTCTGCGGACTATGCCCCGGTAACTGCGGCATCTGTTGTCGGGTAGCCGAAGGGGCAGTTGTAAAGATAGGCGGTAGCCCGTTTCATCCTGCCTCATGCGGTAATCCGTTGCCGTTTGCTACACCTTTGGACGAGGCGGTCACCAGGAGCGGCAGCATATGCGCCATCGGCGGGAGCGGAATCCAAACCCTGTACGATCCTTTCCGAGTGGCGCGACCCCTGAAGCGCGTGGGCCTGCGAGGGTCGGGAAAGTGGGTGGCTGTTTCCTGGGAACAGGCGCTTACTGAAATCATTGCGGGCGGTGATCTTTTTGGTGAAGGACATGTCCAGGGCTTGAATGAGATAAAGCAGTCCGGCGCCGGCCTGAAATTTCTTGTGGGTCGAGCCGACTGGGGCGCTCTCACGTTTATCAACCGCGTCGTGGACACATTCCCTGGCGCGTTTTTGGCGCGGGACCGGGAAACTGAAATAATGGATGCCGCACGCGTGGCGGCAGAATCAGTATTCGGGCAAGGGATAGGTCCTGTGGACGCGGACTATTCCAGCGCTCGTTGCGTAGTAAGCTTTGGCGATGCTCCGCTCGATTCAGGAATCCCTCTAGTCTCAGTCGCTCGCCAGATCGCTGACGCGAGGGTCGGTTTCCGAAGCTTCCAGTGGGCCGTCATAGATCCCAGGCTGTCCACTTCAGTCTCCAAATCGGATCTGTGGGTCCCTGTGATTCCCGGCCGGGATCTCTTTCTGGCTCTAGGGATTATGAGACAGATTCTTGACCGCTACCCAGGGATGGGCGGTTCCTTAGATGAGAATCTAAAGCGGAATGTCATGGCACGCTCGGTGCAAGAACATGCCAATAGTTGCGGAGTAAATGCTGAGACCATCATCCGTATTGCGGACATGATTGTCGAGGGTAAAGAAAAATCCGCGGTCATACCGGGCCGAGGTATTCTTGCCGGTCCGAACGGATCGCAAACTGCCGCGGTGATTCTCAATCTTAACCTGATGGTGGGGTCTGTTCCTGGAACAGGCGGATTAGCCTACAGAAGTGACGATTTCTTGGCGGACGCGTACAAGAAAGTCATGAGCGGAATCGAAGATGTGAAGCAAGTGGTCAAGGAACCTGTCAAGCCCGGCCTTGACTGCTGCCCTGGCTTGCCCAAGGCTCTGTTGCTTTGGGAAACGGACCCTGTTTACGATGATCACTCAAGTGCAACGGTTTTGCAGGACCTGAAGGAAAATCCCTTAATCATAGCAATAGATCGGCAGATCACTGAGACCACGGCGCTCGCGGATTACATCCTGCCGGATACGACTTATCTGGAACGCTGGGACGTGTGCGCTTCACCGTCGTCGATTACAGCTAACGGAATCGGGGTGCGCCATCCTGTAGTAGGCGCTTTGGAGCCTCGATCGGGGAAGTATGTGCCGATCTTTCCGGAAACGCGGCTGATGGAAGAGATTCTCGCGGATCTCGCATTCCGGCTAAAGCTATCGACTTTCGAAACACCAGGGAATGATACGGCCAAACCCAAGTTTACCGCGTCTGAGTATTATCGCAATCTGGTCGGGACGGTCCTCGATTTAATGCAAAAGGACGGTCTGCCCATATCCGGTTCGGAAATGGATGTCGCAAAAGTGATTGATCGAGGGGGATTCTTTGCATTCGATCACAAACTCGAGACAAAGAAGGAGATCAAACGACCGACAAAACCGCTGACCATCACTGCCGGCGCCTCCGAAACTGGACCAGCTTCCGGTCGTGACGACGAATTTCTGTTGATTAGCTATTCCCAACCTTTTCATAGGACCCCAAGATCGGGCGTCAATAGTTGGCTCTTGGAAGTCCTACCCGAAAACCGGCTCATCATGAATAACGTAGACGCCAGGAAATTAGGCATCGGCAAGCATGATAAGGTCCTTGTCCAGACCAACGACGGAAAAGCGCAATCCGAATGCAGAGTACACATTATGCCGGGGATCAGGCCGGGCGTCGTGGCTCTGGCTCAAGGATTCGGGTACAGGCAGGCCGGCGCGATGCGTCAGATGATAGACGGAACGTCCCGCTCGGCGGACAAGACCCGCGGCGCGGGAGTGAATGTATTCGGTTTGGCGAGCAGCACGGGGAAGACGACGGTAAAGATCAAGAAAGTTTGATCGGCACACATCCTTTGCTGCAAAAGGTAGGGGGATAAATGTGAAGCGCTTCAGCATTGTCAGGACGCTTGCTTCTTTGGCCCTTGGTTCGGCGATCTTGTTGCAGAGCGCAGCGGCTTATACAAATGACGGAATCGCTCACGTTGCTGCGGGCGGAATTACATTTGCAAATGGATTGTTGACTTAGCTCAGTTCTTTTTATATGACCTTCACCGAGAATTCGGGGAGGTTGATGTAAGATGAGACAGGAGCCGATGAGTCTGTTGGAGTTTCAGAATCTGTTTTC
>Ga0172371_10002513_pt1 | contig 29093 bp, 37 predicted proteins | sample Lak12m_FD_114543 | JGI IMG/M metagenome (GOLD analysis project Ga0172371, IMG submission 114543) | Freshwater microbial communities from Kabuno Bay, South-Kivu, Congo - kab_022012_12m | ecosystem: Environmental > Aquatic > Freshwater > Lake | place: Democratic Republic of the Congo: South-Kivu...
AAAAACCACAACAACAGGTAGTATTGAATTAAAGAAAGTAAAGAATGGATCAAAAGTAAATGTTAGATTAGATAATTTAAAATATTCAATTAACAAAGATTTTGTAATTTCAACAAATCTTATTAAAGTAAATTTAGAAAAGAAATCTACCGAAGAAGAACAAGCACCAGAATTTGTAAGAACTGCAATCGTTTTGAAAGATGCAGATAAAAGAGCATATGTAACTCCAACACCCGCAAAGCTTACTTGTCCAGATGAAACAAGTAATACAGTGATGGTTACAGGTGGAATGTATGTATTTGAGAAAGATACTAGTTGTAATCCTTTGAGAATTAACATTGATGTTAATGGATTTGTTTCAGTAAATAAAACTTGTACTCAAACAACTTGTGAAATCCAAATGCAAAGACTGGGAGAAGATCCAAATAACTTTGGCGGTAAGATTGAAACAAACAGCTTAACAGTTTATGTAAAGAACTTTAGTGATGGTTTAGTTGGAGATGCGAAAGTTGAGTTGTTAGATTTTGTAAATGTTTCAAATGTTATTGATTATAGACAAACAAACGCAATGGGATACACACAATTTACAGATTTAGCAAGAGGTAAGTATAAATTGAGAGCAACAAAAGACATGTATAGCAAAACAGTAGATGTTGAAATAACTGCAGGTTCACCAATCACAAGTACGATTAAATTTGATAAACAAGCAATTGGTTCAATTAAGTTAAACGTAGTTAGCGAAGACAAAGGTGAATGTAAAGGAAGACTTTATTACAACCTTGCAGGAGGAAATCCAATTGGTTCATATGATGTTAATTGTAATGCAATTCAAGAAGTTGCAATTTACGAAAAGGGGATTTATCAATTTGATTTAGCATTGCTTACAGAGTATGAAGAAAAATATATGGCAATAAATGATTTTAATGTTAATTATGATCAAAATTCTGGTGTTAAGAATTCAACATTAACAGTAGAAAAAATAAACATTCAACTTGCAACAAGACTTAATGTAACAGTCTTAAGTGAAGAACTGATTCCTTTGCCAAATGTTGATGTATACTTAAGAGATGCATTAACAAAAAACATATCATTAGGTTATGGTACAAAAACAACAGATGCAGATGGAAAAACAACATTCCCTGCAATTTACAAAGGTACTTATGAAATAATTGCAAGTAATGATTATTTTGATAATACAGATAATACCGCGCCATTTGTTGCAACAGATCATAAAGGTTTGGAAGAAATTTATGAAGAAGATGTAAACGTTTTTGTAGAATTAGGAAAAGTAACATTCATAGTTACTGCAGTTGATGAATTTGGAGTCGCGTTGGGCGATTATAACATAAGTATTTACAAAAATGGAGAATTTGTAGGATCTAGAAAAGTAGGAAAAGTAGAGAATACAGATGAGCCATATGAAGAAGTTATTGCTAACATTTATCCAGCATACAATAGTTATAGGATAGTTGTTCAGAAAGAAGGATTCATGCCATATCAAACTTCTGATGTATTTTTGCCAAAAGGTGAAGAATACCCTGTAGATGCAAGATTAAGTAATATGGCTGATCATTCAGGACCTGCAACAGTAGAATTTTTGGGTGTTTTTAATAGTGCAAGATTATTAGAATCAGAAAAGGCTGAGGTTTTAGATGTAGGCTCAGAATATTATTATGGATTTAGTGTAATTGTTCCATTAGATGCAGCAAGTAAGATAGTAACTGAAGGAGATGGCTATCATTATTTTAATTCAGTAGTCGGAAATCCATATGTTCCAGAAGAAACAGAAGATGCATTAAAACTTTATATAAAAGATGCAGGTGGTAATTCAACATATTATCAACAGTTTATGATTGGTGCAGAATTTGCAAATGATGATCCAGAGTTAAGGAGAGCAAAACATAGTGTGACAAAAACGAAGATTGATGGTCCAACAAGTTACGAGGTTGCAGTTAAGGTTCAAATAAGATCTGAAGCTTATGTTAAAGCTGGCGACGAATTAATATTTTCGTATATAGTAAAAGATAGCAACATTTTGCCAGGACCAAATGAATTAAGTAGAGAAATATATTATGCCGGGGTTCAGTTTTTGTGTGATATTTCTGCAGGCAGTGGAGACTTTTGTATCACTGCTTATTATAACGGAAATGCATATAATACAGGAAATTTGGAGATTCAGCCAGGTTGGACAGATGTTAACTATTCAGTTATTTTGAAAGATACAATAAATGATGCAACATTTGTACATTATGCTAGCGGAAGCCCAGTTGAAACAATTGGCGGCTTAAAAGATTTACCTATGTCTGAATTATATTATCAAAATCAAAAAATTAATTATTATAAGGATGGAGTTTCAAGTAATCTTTATACCAACAATGATTTAAATGGTGGCCCAGTGTATTACTCATCAGAAGAATCTGATTTTTGGTCTAATGATAAAATAGAATTTATTCAACAATTAAAATTAATGGAAGGCACTGAAGGCCAAAACTTACAGTTCCATTTTTTCCAGCCTAGTGAATCAAAAGTAGCAAACTTTATTATAAGTTTTTCACCAGATCATAAAATTATTGTTGAGGGTTTACCTGGCAATAATTATTTGGTTCCAGAAATTGAAAACAAATTAACATTAACATTTAAAACAGAAGAAGATGTTCCTTTGAACACAGCAGATCTTCGATTAACATACAGAGTAAAAAGTATAGGTAGCAATAATTATGAAATACAATTTAGCAAGAATGTACGTTATGGAGAAGAGTTTACTTTGCCACCACAACCAGAAGATACAAATATTAGGTTAGATTTTGAAGCAATAGAAGGCGAAAATATTTATGCTCCTGCAATTGTTTATATGACTTACACGACAGATTTATTTGAGATAGGTAGTGAAAGTGAAAATACAATTGAAGTTAGAGTTCCAAGTACTCCGTCATTAGTATCTGATGCAAACTTTAAATTAATAAATAGATCGCCAGTAGAGTTTGCAATATCTGGCATTGAAATTGTTCCTGGCGATTCTGATGACTCAATATATTTTGAAAATGCGATAGATTGGGAAAAGTTAAAAAAGTTCTTCTTGGAAACAGGATTGAAAATCGCACCAAATTCAGAACAAGAGCGCATGAATTTTAGTTTTGAATACAAACCGGATAATTTAGTAGGATTATCTTTAGGTCCATTACCTGTTAATTTTTTGTTAATTCTTACTCCGGTTAATAGTACCGAGGAATATTCAATAAGTTTGGATCCAGTACCTTTTGTGTTTAATTTTGTTTACGATAATGCTCCAGAACAAGCTGTTGAAGATTGTTTAAAATTTGAATTAAAAAATGCTGACAACGATGACTTAGATGCAGGCAAGTTAGTATTTTTAGAATCATTACAAGAAACATTTTACGTTAACATAAGCAACACTTGTATTAGTAAAAGTGGTTTACATAATTACAAATTTGATAAACTTGGTTTAATTGTTTCAAGAGATACAACTGAAATACCATTATCATTAACATTGACTTGTGTTTATGGTTGTAATAAAGAAACAGGAGTTGATGATTTTGAATCTCAAGGAAATAACTTATCAGAGGAAACCGAATTCTTATTGAAGAATGCAAGACATAATAGAGAAGGTAGTGTTTATGGTTACAGATATAAAGCAGAATTAAAATTGGATGTTGGAACTAATGTAGAGGAAATAATGGAAATAATCAACAATGAAGAAGACAAATTAACATTTACATTAAAACCATATTATGATCCAGAAATGTCCACAGGTGATGATAGTATGCCTGAAGAATCCTTTGATATTAGTGTCAAGAAATATTCTGATTGTATAAATTTACAATTAAATGAAGAAGAAACACAAACAAAAATTGTAGAAAAAGATAGTGAGGGTTTAATACCTGTGTATCACGATAAAGATTCATTCTTTGATAGCTTATACTATGTTACAGTCGATGGGGTTAAAGATCCAAATTTTATTAGAATGCCATATGAATTTGAAACATACAGGAACGATGAATTAAGTTGGGGAGAAAAACAAGGAACTTATTTGCTTGAGAATTTACCTCTAGATCTAAATAATGAATGTGGCAAACCGATAAGTTATTATGTGATATTGAAACAAGGCACAGATATAGTTGATGGAACTAACGGTTATAGTGGAAAGAAAAAAATTGAAGGAAAAAAATTGCGTGATAGTGATAATGGTTATATCAATGTAGATGAGAAACAACCATTTACCTTAATAAGAGAGGACTATAGGTCAGGTGCTTTACGTATACAACTTTATAATGCAAATAATGATTCGTTGCTTGATGAGTTATATGTGAATGTACAATCAACAAGTGATAATCTTAACTTTATGGTGGATCCTTTTGTAAATAGCGAATCCGGATTAGTAGGAAAAGTATTTTCTAATGATATACGTTTTTTTGAAGATGGTGCAGATGTTTTTGTTCATTTATGGGATACATCTGATCCGATACTTTGGGATTATGAAAATAGAAATCCAGATTATGATTCTGGCGATGCAGAGTATTATTATGATAATGATGGCTATGACTTATTTTTTAATGTACCTTACTTTTCAATGTTACTTTCTATAATGAGTCAAGGAGATGGGAGCTCAGACAGAGGTATATTCCAATTTTATTATGCTTGTGATAATGGAACTTGTGAAGAAGAGGGCGAAGAGGATACATTTGTTTCTTGGGCAAAGAAAAAAAGTTCGAATATTTTAGAGAGAGAGTATGGTTTTATGCATTTGGGTGATGAATATAATCTTGCAACTAACTATGATATTGATAACGAAAAAGGTGTTGTTTTGGGATATGCTCTAACTTTAGACACATTTACAGGATTAAAGAAATACAGTTCTATTTCGAGAGATAATATAATTAATGTTTCCGGTGAACAAGGCGGAGAGTGCTGGTTAAACAATATCAATCGATTGGTTTGTGGTAGTGATGTTAGTGATGATATTATTTTTGCACCGTTGTATCCTATTCTTTTAGAACAATTTAGAGTCTCAAGTCTAGAACGTGGTGATCAAGGCCTTGCGAGATTTGGAAAAGATTGTTACAAAGAAGATGCAGAAAGTTGTGTAATGCCTTTAAATGAAAGTAACAATAGTTTGTGGTCAAAAGAATCAGGCTGGTTTGATAGATTATTTGATAAGCAACAAGATCTCTTTAATAGCCTTCAAGAATCTAGTTCTCCTATAAGTTATTATTACATCATGGGTTATAACGGAGTATCGTTAGAATCTCCAGATTATGAAGCATCAAAACTAGTATTCAAATGTACTGATGGTTATGATTTGATATCTGTTGAAGCTAAACATGATACATCTTACAACGATCAAGATGATGGACTCTGCGATAATGAAGATTGTTGGAAAACATCATTTGCTAAAGGATCATATGATGAAAGTAATGAACTCTATTACATAATAAACGGAATCGCGATGAGCGATACTAAGAAGAATCCTTATTATGGTTCATTTGTCGCAGGTGCGGGCTATTGTGTTAAATCTGAAGTTGCAGGTTGTTATAGATTTGGTCAAGCATGGGATATAGGTTGGTCGGTAATTGTTGATTATAGTCCACTAAAACAAACATCTATTTTGATGAATGTTCCGTCTTGTATGGCCGGGGGAATTACTGGCGAATCTGTTACTCCCAAAATAAACTATGACAACCCTAAGTGTGAATTGAAAGATGGGGAAGATTACACTGTTTGTGATGTGAGTCAATTTGCAATTTGGTTAATCTCAAAAATTAGTGAAGATGGTGCATATGATGTTGCATTAATGTCTGATAGTTACAACAAAGAGGTCTTACAATTAATAAACCGGCAATTTTTATCGCAATATGAAGAATTTGAAATGTTAAATTACAATGGTGAAAAAATTGTTGGTAAATTACCGCAAGGTGTTTATCATATAGAGATAAGAGCCGAAAAAGTGTATTTGTGGTATCTACACGCTTTGGCAGTAAACCATATTTTTTACAAAATGCCCTATGATGGCGGGTTAAATGTAGGTACAAGCATAGAAAATGCATATGGTACAATTACAGATAATATTTTGGCAATAGATTTTGATAAACAATTCTTATACACCGGTGGCGCAGAAGATAATGCTAAAAATAAAACACCCGCATATAGTTACACTGTTGAGGATCAAGAAGGTACAAATTTGCCATATATTTTCAAAGCGGTTGAAGCAGAATCCGGCGGATCAATATATTGGAATGGTCCTAGTGGTATTAACGAGAAAGGAAGTTGCATACGTGTAGAGGATATAACTAATGAAATAAGTCCAGACTATACTAAAAATGTAGATAACACCAATTATTGGAATGTATTTGTTGTTAGGGATGAAGAGGTTTATCCTTATCCAGCATTCTTAAATGTTATTAAGAACTCTAACGATACAATTAACATTGAAGATAAGGCTCTGAGGGAAAATGATGTTGTATACTTTGTCAGATCAAACAAGTGTATAATAGACAATAGCGGAAACAAAGTATATACTTGTGCAAATGATGATTTAGATTGTGTAACAAACCTAATACAGCTTTATAACAAATTTGATGATGAAAGGGTTTGTTATAGAATGAATGGTAACATTCATGAGTATTATTGGAATAAAACTCCTAGCATTTTGGAAGAACTTACAAATGATTAGCAGTTAAGGGCCAAACAAAGAGTATAGAAACCGAGAGTTTACTTTATAAAGGTTTCTGTACCTTTTATTATATTAGTTATATAGGTTTGTGTTGTGACACAGCCGAAAAGAACGATTTCTTAAAATTGGTCTTTAACAACGAAAATTTAGGTAAATTTCGAGTGATTTTTAGTTAAATTTTAGTTAAAACCAAGGCATTTATGCCATCAAATGAAAGTTTATGAGTCTGACAGGTTTCTGGACAGTACTTATATGATATTTAGGATTGAAATTAAAAAGGTGTAAAAATGGGAAGAACGAGTAAACCTAAGGCAGGATCATTGGGTGTTTACCCAAGAAAAAGAGCAAAATCAATAATTGCTAAATTTAAGACATTTAAACAACCAAAAGAACTAAAGATATTGAACTTCTATGGTTATAAAGCAGGAATGTTGCACTTAATGGCTGTCAATAAGCACAAAGGTTCAGCATTGTTGAACCAAAGAATGGCAATACCTGCAACAGTTGTAGAATTTCCACCAATAACTGTATTTGGAGTTAGATTTAGTGGAAAGAAAGGAAAAGACCCATTCACATTAAAAGAATTCTTGTTTTATGATAAAGCAGACAAAGAACTTTCAAGAAGAATTAATGGTGCTCACAGATTCAAAGCAAAAGGTGATGCATTAAAGAAAGCAAATGAATATTTTGATGCAAACAAGAACTCAATTAAAGATGTAAGATTAATAGTTCACACAAATCCAAAACTTACAACAATTGGAAAAAAGAGACCAGAGGTTGTAGAACTTATTTTAAGTGGAAATATAGAAGAAAAATTTAACTTTTTTAAAGAAAAATTAAGTCAGAACATTGAAGTTGACTCTGTCTTTAAGGAAAACTCATTCTTAGATGTAAGATCAGTAACAATTGGAAAAGGTTTCCAAGGTACAATAAAGAGATATGGAATTAAGAGAAGAAGTCATAAAGCTGAAAAAGGTCAAAGAAAAGTTGGTTCTGTTGGTCCTTGGCATCCTCCATTGATAATGTGGACAGTACCAATGCCTGGACAAATGGGTTTCCACACAAGAACTCAATACAATGTTAAATTAATGAAAATCGCAAAGCCTGAAGAAGTAAAAGGTAAATCAGGATGGGAAGGATACGGAATGATAAAGAACAAAGCAATAATTGTTGCAGGTTCAATTCCTGGCCCAGTAAAAAGAGTAATTGCATTTAGAGATTGCATAAGACCTGCAAAAGACATTAAACAGGATATTGTTGCAATAGATAAGTTAGTAATGTGAAAGAGTGGATTGCATGGAAGTAAATGTTTACAAGGTAGATGGAACAATTAAGGGAAAATTGAAATTAAGCCCTATATTTAATACAGATTATAAACCTAGATTAATATTGAGAGCAGTATTATCTAGTGAAAGTGCAAGAATACAACCAAAAGGTGTAATGCCTGGTGCAGGACGTTTATACACTGCGTATTACTTTGGTAAAAGACAGCACCCAAACCAGTTGGTTGCTAAAAGTATTGCAAGAAAACCAAGATTAAGAAACCAGAGAAGTTTGATTCAAGGTAATGTTGCAGGAATTCCAGGAACTGTTGGAGGTCCAAATGCACATCCACCAAGAGCTGAGAAAGTAATCGCAGAAAGAATCAACAAAAAAGAAAAGAAGAACGCATTGTACAGTGCAATTGCTGCATTGGCAAAGAAAGAATTAGTAAAAGAAAGAGGTCACAAGTTTGATGACAAACTTACTTTACCTGTTGTTGTTGAAAATGAATTTGAAAAATTAGACAAGACAAAAAAGGTATTAGATTTCCTAAAGAAATTGGGAATTGACCAAGATGTTGAAAGAGCAAAAGCAAGAAAAACAGTAAGAGCAGGAATTGGAAAATCAAGAGGAAGAAAATACAAGAGAGCAAAATCAATTTTGTTTGTTACAAAAACAGAAAAATGTGCTCTTGAAAAAGCGGCAAGAAACCTTGAAGGTGTTGATGTTATTGCTGCAAGAAATCTTTCAGTTGAATCAATTGCTCCTGCAGGAAAAGCAGGAAGACTTACTGTATTTGTTGAAGATGCATTAAAGAAATTTGAGTAATATAAATAGTATTAGAATATGATAAAGGTGTTAAAATGGAATTATACGAAATATTAGTACATCCAGTAATTTCAGAAAAAGCAGTTAACCTGATTGAATCTGATAACAAGATAACATTTAAAGTTAACCGAAAAGCAACAAAGAATGATGTAAAAACAGCAATGGAAAAGATTTACAATGTTAAAGTTGCATCAATCAACATGCTTAATGATACTAAAGGAAATAAAAAGGCAATAATTAAATTAGATGCTAAGTTTAAGGCATCAGAATTATCAAGTAAATTAGGAATGGTCTAATAACCAAGCCATTTTTCTTTTTTAAAAAAGAAAAAGTCTAGGTATTATCCAAAAAGAAAATATATTTGAGAAAGAACATATTTGGTTGGTGAAAAAGATGAGACGATTAAAAACTCAGAGAAGAGGAAAAGGAAGTATAAGATATACTGCTAGGAAATACTCTGTTGCAAGAGTTAGATATCCATTCAACTATACCTTGAATTTGCTTAATGGCGAAATAGTTGATATACTACACAACTCAGGAAAAACTGCACCAGTTGCAGAAGTATTATTAGAAGATAGATCATTGTTTTACACATTGGCATCAGAAGGATCTTATGTTGGACAAACAGTTCAAGCAGGAACAAGCGCAGAGATTGGATTGAACAATGTTTTACCAATCGGAAAAGTTCCATCAGGATTTACAGTTTATAATTTAGAAAGTAAGCCAGGTACAGGCGGAAGTTTCTTTAGAAGCGCAGGATCATACGGTGTTGTAATAGGATCCGATGAAAGCGGAGTTTATGTTAAAATGAAATCAGGTGAAAAGAAATTATTTGACCCTAAAAGTTTGTGTACTTTAGGTGTTGTTGCAGGTTCAGGAAGAAAAGACAAACCATTAATGAAAGCTGGAAATATGCATCACGCAATGAAAGCAAAAGGTGGAAGAATATATCCTGTTGTTAGAGGTTACGCAATGAACGCACACGATCACCCACACGGTGGATCTGGACACAACTCAGCAGGAAGAAAGAAGGTTGTTTCAAGAAAGTTTGGTGCACCAGGACAGAAAGCAGGAAACTCAGGTTCAAAGAGAACAGGACGTTTGAAGAAGTAAAATTAATTTATAGGTGGATTAGATGGTTGTTAAAGATTTTAAGTACAGAGGATATTCCATTGAAGAACTAAAAAAGATGGATGAAAATAAATTAGCAGAAGTAATGCCATCAAGAATAAGAAGAAAAATGAAAAGAGGCATGAAGATTGAAAAACGTACACAAAAAGCAATAGCTGCTAATGTTAAAGGTGAAGTTCAGAAAAAACCAGTAAAGACTCACAAGAGAGATGTGATAATTTTACCAAGTATGGTTGGAATGAGATTCAGTGTTTACAATGGAAAAACTTTTGAAAACTTAGAAATAAAACCAGAAATGGTTGGATTTTACTTTGGAGAATTTATTGTTACAAGAAAAAGACCTGTACACAGCAAAGCAGGAATCGGTGCTACAAAATCATCAAAGCACGTAGGTAAGAAGTAAAATTGAATTGTTTACAATTAAAGGTGAACCAGATGAATTATTTTAATACAAAGAAAGATGAGGCAAAGGCGATTGCTTTGCAATGCCCAATCTCACAAAAATTTTCAATAGAATTAGCAAGAGAGTTGAAAAGAAAGCCCGTAAGAAAGGCATTGAGATATCTTGATGATATAATTGAATTAAAGAGACACGTACCATTGAAGAGATACAACGCAGATGTTGGCCACAAGAAAGGACAAACAATAAGCGGAGTAAAATCAGGTAGATACCCTGTAAAGGTTGCAAAATTCTTTAAGAAGATTTTGAATGCAGCAATTAGCAACGCAGATGTTAAGGGATTAGATAAAGAAAATCTTTTGATTATTGGTGCAGTTGTTTCAATTGGTGTAAGAAGATTTAAGATTCAACCTAAAGGTAGAAGAAGAAGTAGAGTCTCAAAGGCAACTAATATTGAAATTATTGTAAAAGAAATGAAAAAGTCAAAGAAAGGAAAAGCACCTGCAAAAAAAGCAGAAGTAAAATCAGAGAAGAAAGAAAAGACAGAAGCACCAAAAGAAAAGGTTGCAGAAAAAAAAGAAGATAAAGAACATAAAAGTAAAGAGTGATTAGATGATTGAGAAAATATTCTTAGCACAGGCATATAACAAAGTTGAATTAGAAAAGTTCTTTGCAAAAAAATTGTCAAGAGCAGGATTCAATAAATTGGAGATTGTAAAAACTCCAGTAGCAACAAAAGTTTTAATCTATGTTGCAAGACCAGGATTAGCAATTGGTTACAGTGGAAAGAACATAAAGCTTTTGAGTACAAAACTTGAGAAGCAATATGGATTAAAGAATCCGCACATAGAAGTAAAAGCAATTGAACACCCAGAATATGATGTTAAGTATAAGATAGACTCAATCATAAGTGCTTTAGAAAAAGGAACACCTTGGAGAAATGTTGTTTACAGAGCAGCAAGAGAATTATCTGAAATGCCATTAATGGGTTATGAATTAATGTTAAAAGGAAAACTTATGGCAAAGGGTGGAAGAAAACAGAAACATAGAGTTTCAGAAGGATACTTGAAGAAAGTTGGTGGCCAGATTGGATTAGTAAGAACTGCAAAAGGTACAGCATATACAAAATCTGGTGCAATTGGAATTACATTGAGCTTAATACCACCAAACACTGTGTTCCCAGATAAAATTAGCAAAGAAGATATTAGCAATGCTGCAGAAGGAAAAACAAAAGCACCTCCTGCTATGATTAAGGCAGAAATAAAAGAGCCTAGTGTAAAAGAGGCAGATGTAAATGAAAGCTAAAGAATTAAGTAAATTAGATTTGAAAGCATTAGAAGACAAGCTTAATGAATTTAAGGCAAAATATTCTGTTGAGTATGTTAAAACAAAAGTAGGATCAAAATCTGAAAAAGCAGTAAACTTGAGAAACTTGAAGAAAGATATTGCAAGAGTTTTAACATTAATCAAGTTAAAGAAAATTGAACAAGCAAAAAAGCCTGCAAAGAAAGCAGAAAAATCAACAGAGAAACCTGTTGAGAAAAAAGTTGTAAAAAGTAAAGGAGAAAAGTAGTGGGTAAGTCATGAATGTATGTAATATCTGTGGATTGCCTAAAGATCTTTGTGTCTGTGAACAAATGAACACAGAGAATAAAAAGATCTTTGTTATGGAAAGAAGAGTAAAAGGTTCAAAGTTCGTTACAGAGATTAACGGTGTTGATAACCCTAAAGAGATGGAAGAGCTTTTCAAAGAATTAAAAGAAAAGCTTGCTTGTGGCGGAACTGTAAAAAAAGGTACAGTTGAATTACAGGGAAAACACGCAAAAAAATTAGTTCCTCTTTTAGAAAAAAAGGGTTATGCTGTAGATTCTCACTAAATACGAAATGAAACTTTGTAGTGATGATGTTATGAATGCTTATACGGCTGAGTATTTGGGTCATAATATATTGGTTAAAAAAAGCTCCGATAAAACCAAAGTTGGAGTTTCGGGAATTGTTTTAGACGAAACAAAAAATACATTCGTTATCAAAACAAATGAACAATCAAAAAAAGAAGGAATAAAAAATATTCCGAAGAAAGGATCAGAATTTGAAATAGAAATTGATAATGTTAAATATTTGATAAGTGGTGAAAAGATTTTGATAAGGCCCGAAGATAGGGTTAAAATAAAGAATTGAGGTGCTTAGATGGATAGTTATTCAGTAAGAGGAAACATATTAGTAGGAAAGATAATAAGACAAAAAAGTGCAAAGACTGCAGTTATTGAAAGAGAACTTTCAAAATATGTTCCAAAATATGAAAGATATTCAAAGAGAAAAGTTAAGATGGCCGTTCATGTGCCCGAAAACATAAAAGTTAATGTTGGAGACACAGTAAAAATCGGTGAAACAAAAAAGATTAGCAAGACCAAGAACTTTGTAGTTATTAGTGTTTTGAAGAAGAGTGAATAAGATTACAATTATTAGAAGGTGAATTAAATGAAGGGTATAAGTGCAGAGTCAATTAGAGGTATGAGCTACATGGCTCGTATGGAATGTACTGATAACACCGGAGCTAAGGAAGTTTCATTAATAACAGTATTTGGTCAGAAAACAAGAAAGAAACAACAGCCAAGTGCAGGAATAGGAGATATGATTAACATAGTTGTGAAAAAAGGAAAGCCTGAAATGAGAAAGAAAATGTTTAGAGCAGTTATTGTTAGAACAAAAGCAGGATTAAGAAGAGCAAATGGAATGAGAGTTAAATTTGATAATAATGCAGCAGTAATTGTTGATAAAGATGGATTGCCAAAAGGAACAGAAATTAAAGGAAGTGTTCCAAAAGAAGTTGGTGAAAGATATCCTAAGATTGTAGGTTTAGCTGCAGTTATAGTGTAAAATGATTTTTAAAATTGGTGATATTAATGGTTGTTAATAAGACAGTAAAGCCTAATAAGCAGAGAAAAAGAATTTATACTGCTAAATTGCACGAGAATCAAAACAGATTAGCATCACACCTTTCAGCAGATTTGAGAAAGAAATACAAAAAGAGATCAGTAACATTGAGAAAGGGAGATGTTGTTAAGATAATGAGAGGCTCACACAAAGGCAGTAAAGGAAAAGTTACAAGAGTTAGTTTATCAAAGAGATACGTTACAATTGAAAACATGCTTTTGAAAAGAAAAGATGGTGTTGAGGTACCAATAAAATTCAATGCATCTAATTTGATGGTTTTGGAATTGCATACTGAAGATGAAAAAAGATTTAAGCAAAAAACATCAAAGGTACAAAGCAAATAATATTTATGAGGGATTTAAATGGCAAATAAAAGTAATGCTAAGAAAGAAAAGAGATTAAGTTACTCAGGAAAAGGAAGAATATTGAGGAAAAGTGATGCTTGGTTATTTTCTACATCACCTGGACCACACGCAAAAAGTAAAAGTGTTAACTTAGGTGTTTTATTAAGAGATGTTCTTAAGATTGCAGATAATGCAAGAGAAGTTAGATATATACTTTCAAATAAAACAGTTTCAGTTAATGGTTTGAAACAAAAAAGCGCAAACTTTCCTGTAGGAATTTTTGATATAGTTTCATTAGAAGAATTTGGAAAGAAATACAAAGTGTTGTGTGACGATAAAGGATATTTTGCACTTAGAGAATTGGGAAAACAAGATAAGATGGTAAGATATTGTAAGATCGTAGGAAAAACAGTAGTAAAGAAAGGTAAATTCCAAATAAATTTAGATAACGGATATAACTTTATAGTTGATAAAAACCAGTATAAATTAAAAGATGCAGCAGTGTTTGACATAGAAAAGAAAAAAGTTTTGGAAGTAATTCCATTTGCAAAAGGTTCAAATTGCTACGTTATTGACGGCCCACACGTAGGTAACTCTGGAGAAATAAAAGAAATAGTTCCCGGAGATATTGTTAAAAGGGAAGAAGTAGTAGTTAAAGGAAAAAACGGAGACTTTAGAACAGTTTCTGAGTATGTTTATGTCATAAAGGAATTATAATTAAGTGATAAATATGGCAAAAGATTTAGCTTCAAAAAAAGAAAATAAAATGAGAGAAATAAAAGTAGACAAAGTTGTCTTGCACATATGTGCCGGAGAATTTGGTCCAAAGCTTGACAATGCAAAAAAAATATTAGGATTGTTAACAAATGGAAGAAAACCCGCTGATGCAAAAGCAAAGGTTAAATTACCAAAATGGGGATTAAGACCCGGTTTAATAATTGGTTCAAAGGTTACATTAAGAGGAAAAGATGCAGAAGAATTGTTGAAGAAATCTTTGAAAGCAAAAGGTTACAAAATGAGTAAGAGAAGTTTTGATGATTCAGGAAACTTTGCATTTGGAATTAAAGAATACATTGATATTGAAGGAATGAAATATGATCCTCAGACAGGTGTTTTTGGGTTTGATGTAATGGTAAACCTAAAGAGAAGAGGATATAGCGTAAAGCATAGAAGATTAAAACCAACAACTATCGGCAGACTTGCAAAAATCAAGAAAGAAGATGCACAAGAGTTTGTTGTTAAGAAATACAATGTAACTTTAGAGTAATGTGGTGATATTTTTGGTTGACAAGAAAAAGGTAAAGAAAGTAATCAGAGATGATAGAAAGATAGTATGTAAAATGTGTAAAAATCCTAGAGCAGTAATTAGAAAATACAACCTTTATATCTGCAGAAGATGTTTCAAAGAATGTGCAGAGAAACTAGGTTTTAGAAAATTAGAATGAGGTGTTTAAATGAGCGTAGATCCATTCATGGATGCGTTGTTGCATATTAAGAACAGCGATTTTGTAGCAAAAAGAGAATGTAGAATAATGCCTGCAACAAAATTGTTAGAAGCTGTATTGAATATACTTAAATCTGAGAAATATGTTGATGATTATTCAAGAGTTAAAGAAAAGAATAAATCTGCAATAGTTGTTAAGCTTAATGGAAATATAACTGACTGTAAAGCAATAAAACCAAGATTCTCAGTAAATACATTAGAGTTTGAGAAATTTGAGAAGAGATTCTTGCCAGCAAAGAACGCAGGAATATTAGTGTTATCAACACCTCAAGGATTAATGACACACATTGATGCTAAAAAGAAAAACATTGGTGGTAGATTAATTGCTTATGTTTATTAAGGTGACTTTATATGAAAGTAGAAATAAAAATCCCTCAAGGAGTAACAGTAACACAAAGTAAAGGTGAATTTACTGTTGTCGGTAAGAAAGGGACAAATAAAAGATTGTTTAGAACAAGTAACGTTAAGAAAAGCGTAGACGCTGATAAAATAGTTTTAGAAACTATTAACGATAGAAAGAGAGTTGTTGCTGAAGCTTTAGCTATCCAAGCACATTTAGAAAATATGCTTTCGGGAGTTAATTCAAAATACAATTATAAAATGAGAATTGTGTATTCACACTTCCCAATAACTGTTGCATTAAAGGGAAAAGAAGTTCATGTTACAAACTTTGTTGGTGAAAAGAAACCAAGAATAACTAAGGTTCCTGACAATGTTGAAGTTGCAATAAAAGGAAAAGAAGTTATTGTAAGCTCAATTGACAAAGAATCTGCAGGTATAATTGCAGGACTTATAGAAAAATCTGCTTTTGTAAAGAACAGAGATAGAAGAGTATACCAAGATGGTGTTTACATAATCGAGAAAGGTGTTCAAAATGAATAAAGTCGTTGAAAGAAAGAAATTAAATAAACCTGTATTTAGAGGTCGTTTTGGAACAAGAACTAAAAGAAAGAATACTATTGCAAAGTGGGATAAATGGAGAGTTGCAAGAGGTATTGATATTAAATGGGAAAAGGGAGACGGCCATAGACCAAGAGTTGGATACAAGACAAAGAAGGAATTGAGAAACATACATCCAAAAGGTCTACCTGAATTATTAATTAGATCAAAGAGCGATATCGTAAACTTTGATGTTAAGAAAGCAAAGAGTTTTGTTTTTAAGTTTGCTGCAACAATAGGAAACAAAAAGAAAACAGAATTACTTAAATTGGCAAAAGAAAAAGGAATGCAGATATTGAATGATAAAGTTTATGTCAAAAAGAAAACAGTAAAGAAAGTTAAGAAAACAGAAGTTAAAGTTGAAAAGCACGTTGATGAGAAATCAGAAAAGAAAGAAACTTCAAAAGAAAAGACTGAAGAAAAAAAGGAAGAAAAGAAAAATTAGAATTTATTCTGAAAGGTGAACAAGATGAAGATGAAATCTGCAAAGAAATTAGCTGCAAAATACTTAAAGGTTGGAACATCAAGATTAGTAGTTGATGGTTCAAAACAAAAAGAAGTTAAAGAAGCTATAACTGGTGAAGATGTAAAGAACTTGATAACTCAAGGAACATTCAAGAAATCAGGTGTAGGTCATAGCAGAGGACGAGCCAGAGTTTTGCATAAAAAGAAGCAAGCTGGAAGAAGAAGAGGTCCAGGTACAAAGAAAGGAACTGCTAAAGCAAGAATCAACAAAAAAGAATTGTGGCTTAAGAAAGTAAGATCACAGAGAAAATATATTAAGAGTTTACTTGATGAGAAAAAAATAGAAAACGCAGTTTATAGAGATCTTTACAAAAAAGTTAAAGGTGGATTCTTTAGAAGCAAGGCACACATCAACACATATATTACAAAGAAGTAGTGTGTATGATATTTGAAAGGTGAGTATTTATGAAATCTACAATGGAGCACGTTTATAGAAGAAGAACAGAACAGAAAACTAACTACAAAAAGAGATTGTCATTATTGATGTCCGGAAAAGCAAGAGTTGTAGTTAGAAAAAGTAACATGTATGTTTATTTGCAATATGTTGTACACGACACAAAAGGAGACATAATGAAATTAAGTGTTTCCTCAAAGTCACTTAAGAAATATGGTTGGACCGCAAACTTGGGAAATACAAGTGCTTGCTATTTAACAGGTTATTTATTTGGAAAAAGTGTACAAGAAAAAAAATTATCAAAAGAATTAGTATTTGATATAGGGTTACAGAAAGCACAGAAGAAAGGAAGATTGTTTGCTAGCCTTAAAGGCGCAATAGATTCAGGATTAAAAATAGAAGCTAACCCTGACGTTTTCCCAGATGCTGACAGAATAACTGGAAAGCACATTAAGAAAGAAGAATTATTTAATAAAGTTAAAGCAAATATTGAAAAAAAATAATTATATTTTGATGGTTGGTGAAAATTGTGGTAGAGAAATATAAACTTGCTAGAAAAGATAAAACTAGAAGATTTGCTAAAGATGGCGAAGGCTCTGAAGAAGGAAAGAAGAGAAGAATGAGAGATAAGGACCTTGCAGATGCAGAATATAAGGTTAGAAAAGCAAAGTCACTTACTGGAGACTCAGTTGAAGATTGGGTCCCAAAAACAAAATTAGGAAAAATGGTAAAGTCTGGTGAAATAAAATCACTTGATGAAATATTAGATAAGAATATGAAAATATTAGAGCCATTAATTGTAGATTATTTTATCGGCGAGATTCAAGAAAAAGTTGTTGACACAAAAAAGACATCATATGTTAGAATGTCAGGTAGAAAATATAGTTTTAGAGCAACAGTTTTAATTGGTGATGGAAATAAATACTTAGGATTAGGAACTGCAAAAGATAAAGATAAATGGAACGCAGTTAAAAAAGCAGCAAGAAAAGCCAGAGTTGACGTAATCAGAATAAAGAAAGGTTGCGGAAGTTGGCAATGCACTTGTGGAACAGAACATTCAGTACCATTTACTGTTGAAGGGAAATGTGGTTCAGTAAAATCAGAATTAAAATCAGCACCAAGAGGTGTGGGTTTGGTTGTTGCAAAATCAATTAGACCTATATTTGAATTTGTTGGAATCAAAGATGTGTGGAGTAAAGGAAAAGGAAACACGGCAACATCATTGAACTTCCTTAAAGCAACAGTTGATGCTTTGAAGAGAACTTACAAATAGACACATAAAACAGAAAGGTGAATTTTATGAGTAATTTAATTGCAATTGTCAGAATCAGAGGAAGAGTTAAAGTAATGGAAACAATAGAGAGCAATCTTGAATTGTTAAATCTTAATAGAGTTAACCATTGTGTATTCTACAAAGATACAAAATCAATTCAAGGAATGATTTTCAAAGGTAAAGATTACATAACTTGGGGTTCTGTAAACAAAGAGACATTAGAAAAAGTTTTGCAAAAAAGAGCAAGATTGATTGGTAATAAAAAAATAACAGATAAATGGCTTAAGGACAATAAGCTAGATTGGGGAAAACTTGTTGAAATGTTTATCAATGATCCAAAAGATGTTTACAAGTTGGGCGTAAAGCCAGTATTTAGATTAACTCCACCTTCAAAAGGATTTGAAAGAAAAGGAGTCAAAATACAATTCAAACATGGTGGCGCATTGGGAAGCAGAGAAGAAAAAATAAATGATTTATTGATTAAAATGATATAATGGTGATTCCATGGTTGTACGTAGATGTAGAAAGAGAAAGAAATATTTAGGAAATAGAACTAGAGGTGCTGGCGACACAAAGAACAGAAGAGGTGCTGGTAGCAAAGGTGGAAAAGGAAACGTAGGAAGATGGAAACACAAGAAAGCTAGCTTTCAGCATTTAGTGGGCACAAAAGTGACACAAAAAGCAAAAAGTACTTATAGTGTTATCACATTATTTGATATAAATAATTACGTTGACAAGTTACTTTCAACAGGAAAAATGAAAGCTGACAACGTAGTTTTAGATTTTAAAGAAGATAAGTTCCTTAAGAAATACGATAAAGTATTGGGAAAAGGAAATATCAACTACAAAGTTGTTTTTAAGAATGTTAAGGTTTCAAAAGGTGTAGAGGAAAAGATAAAGGGGAAAGGGGGTTCAATTGAATGAGCTTTATTGATTTTTTCAGACCAATATTCAGGTTTATTCCAGAGGTTGAGGCACCAGCAGAAAGACCATCAATCGGTGCAAGACTCAAATGGACCTTCTTAGTTCTTGTTGCATTTTACGTTTTGGGACAAATAAAAGTATTCGGGTTGGATGCAGCTAGTGCAGGTCACTTAGCACCATTGCAAGTTTTGCTTGCAAGTAGTGTTGGTACTTTGCTTACTGCAGGTATTGGCCCAATTGTTATCGCGTCAATTATATTACAGTTGTTAGTTGGTAGTGGAATAATTCATCTTGATTTTTCAAACCCACAAGGAAGAATAGATTTTCAGAATTTACAAAAAATATTTGGTGTTGTATTAGCATTTTTTGAAGCATGGGTTTACACTAAAGTAGGAATGCTTGCACCAGCAGAAGGAATGTTCCTATGGGTTGTTTTACAAGTTGCAATTGGTTCAATAATATTGATGTACCTTGATGAAGTTGTACACAAATATGGAATAGGCAGTGGAATAAGTTTATTCATTGCAGGTGGAGTTGCATCAAGTATTTTGTGGACAGTATTTAGTCCAGTAAGCACAGTTGGAAGTGGATTCAAGCTTATTGCGACAGGTGCAGGATTAGATTTAGCTAGTCCTTCAGGTTCACTTTGGTTATTCTTTAACCAAATGAGTACCAATATCTACAATGCATTTGTTACAAATCTGTTCCCAATAATTGCGGCATTAGTTGTGTTCGCAGTTGTTGTATACTTTGAAGGTGTACATGTGAATATTCCTATAACATTGGGAAGAGCAGGGCAATATGGAAGATTCCCAGTTAAGTTTTTGTATGTTAGCAATATACCTGTAATATTAGCGGTTGCATTATTTGCAAACATTTCATTGCTTTATAGTTTGGTTAAAGATACAGGTTGGCCGATAATTGTGCCGCTTTTCCAAATTATGGAACATTATACGAATATGCCATTTGGAATAATGGAAACGCTGTTACTGCAAGGTAGTTTTGCAGGATTAGGCGCTCAGATATTCCAAGCAATAGTTTACACAATTGTATTAATGGTATTTTGTGTATTATTTGGAGTACTTTGGGTTAAGATGGCAAACCAAGATTCAGAAGCTGTTGCAAATCAATTGCAAAACAGCGGAATGTTTTTGCCAGGATTCAGAAGAGATCCAAGAGTTATCAAAGGTGTTTTAGACCGATATATTCCAACAATTACAATATTAGGTGCAGCATTTGTTGGGCTGTTGGCTGGATTTGCAAGTCTTACTGGAGCTGTAGGAACAGGAACAGGAATTTTGTTAACTGTTGATATTGTTTACAGGTTCTATGAAGAATTAGCAAAGGAACAACTTGGAGATCATGCATTCTTAGGTAAAATTTTGAATGTTGCAAAGAAATGAGGTCTTTAATATGGATTTTTTTCCAAGTTTCATGGTTGGAGCTTGTGCAATACTTGTATCTGGTGTAATATTCTTAGTTCAAAGATACACTCAAGCTAAATATGGCTTCAAAGAGAAACAAGCGATGATGAAAGAGAAACAGGAATTGATAAAAGTAATTTATCAAACAAAAGATCCAAAAGATCCAATAGTTATAAAAGAAATAAATGATATGCAAAAAGAAATGATGGACATAAGCATGGAAATGATGAAAACTAGTTTCAAAAACATGCTTTGGATAATGTTGTTCAGCCTATTGATTTTTGTATACATTGCAAACTTTATGAGTTCATCACTTCCTGTTGGAAGTTTTTTAGGAATAAATGCAGTGTTTGTTTGGTACATTATAATTTCAATATGTGCAAACATACTTTTCAAGTTAGCATTTACAATACTTGAAAAAAAAGGAATAATAAAAGATACTTACTAAAATTTATTGTTGTAAAAAAAAGTTGGTGTAATATTTATGACTAAAAGTTTGAATTTGCAGCTCAGTATAGAGTTCGCAGGAATATCAAACTGATAGTCAAAATGGAGTGATATTTATGACTAAACCGAGTGATAGAAGATTAAATAAAAAATTTGTTAAAGTACCATCAGGAAAGACAAAAGAAGTTAGATATAGAACAGGTGGTAGAAAAGCATCTTGTGGATTATGTGCAAAACCATTGCAAGGTACACCTAAAGGAAAAGTTAGCGAGATTAGAAAGCTTTCAAGAACAGAGAAAAGACCAAGTGTAATGTTTGGAGGAGTTCTTTGTAATGCTTGTAGAGACAAAGTGTTCGAAGATGCAATAAAAGTTAAGTTTAAGACAAAAGCTATTGCAGATGTCAAAGTCAGTCTAAGAAAGTACGTAGATCAAGCAGTAAAGGCTATAAAGGCTTAGAATCGCTCTGATTCTATCAAAAACCACCTAGTTAGCCCTATTTTATAAAATAGGGTTCTTCAAATTTTTTTTACCATACAAGTTGTATTTATAAACATTCCTCTATTATAATATATAAAAGGATCTATTTCAAAATCTTTAGATTTACCTATATTATGCTAATGAAAATCTAAATAGCGATCATACAAGGTGATTTTATGGTAAAGTTTGAGTTTTCTCAAATGGTTCGAAAACATCAAACAGTATCATACAAGGTGATTTTATGATAATTGTTTTGGCAAGTCATCCAATATTTAACATGAAAGCATTTGCAAAAGCAATTGCTTTGAAGTTCTCAATGAACTTTGTTGAAGTAGATCAAGCAAATCTTCATAAAAACAAAGGTATATTCCATAATCAACCAAGCAACAATACAATATTTGAAGGTGTTGTGTTAGCAAATAAATTTGGAGACAAATCAGTAAACATTTACATTAAATATTCAAAGGAAGCTTTGATCAAACAGATTATGGCTGAAGGAAAATCTTTCGAGAATGCAAGTGCGATCGTTGATGATGCAGAGCAAAAAGATTACGAATATGTAAAAAAGTTTTTTGGAATTGATGCAAAAGATTTAAACAATTATGATTTGGTAATATCTGCAGATAGATTAGATAATGAAGGTCTAATTAGTGTAATTGAAAGATATTTAAACAAAATAAAAAAATGATGCTAAGTATAATTAAATGAATTCAGAGAGTGAGTGATATGATTTTAGATGTAGGAAGAGTTTGTGTCATAAAGACAGGAAATGACTTTGGAAAACTTTGTATGGTTGTTTCAAAACCAAAGGACAACTTTGTTGAAGTTGAAGGTCCAAAAGTGAACAAAAGAAAAATAAATATTTTTCATGTTTGGCCATTAGAAGAGGTTTTATCTGTTAAAGATGTTAAAGACCTTGATAAAAAGGTGAAGTTATGAGTAAAGATAAGTCAGAAAAATCTGGAAAGAATGAAAAACAAGAAAGATCTGAGAAACCAAAACAAGAAAAAAGGCACGAAGCACCAAAGCCACAGGTTAGATCAGACAAACCAAATACAGGTGCAAGAAAAATTGTTAGAATAGTTGATACAGATTTAAATGGTGAACTTCAAATTGAGAACTCATTATTGAAAATAAAAGGTATTAACAGAAGACTCGCAAGAATTGTTGTAAAAACTTTTGAAAAGGAAACAGGTGTTAGTCGTAAATTATTGTTAGGACATATTCCTTCTGATAAAGATGAAGCATTATCTGCAATAATAAGAGATCCGATCAAACACAAAATACCAGGCTATTTTTTGAACAGACCGCACGACATTTATGTTGGACATGACAAGCATGTAATAAATTCAGATTTGGCATTTGAGAAAAGAGAAGACTTGCAGAGATTGAGTAAGATCAAAGCAAGAAGAGGATTAAGATTACTTGCAGGATTGCCAGTAAGAGGACAGCGTACAAAATCCAATTACAGAAGAAAAGGAAGCAAAGTAATTGGTGTTGAGAAGAAGAAGTGATTATGATGGGAGATCCAATAAAGTTAAGAAAGAAATATAATTCTCCAAGAAAGCCTTGGGATAAAAGCAGAATTGTTGCAGAGAATGAATTGATTGAGAAATATGGTTTATCTTCAAAAAGAGAAGTTTGGGTTGCAAAAACAATGCTTAGAAGAAAAAGAATCAGTGCAAGAAATCTTTTTGCTGCAAAACCCGAATTATTAGAATCAGGTAAAAAGAGATTGATTGAGTCACTTACAAAGCAAGGAATACTTTCAAGCGATGCAACACTTGATGGGGTATTAGCATTGAATGTTGAAGACTTTTTAGAAAGAAGACTTCAAACATTAGTTTACAGAAGAGGACTTGCAAATACAATTAAACAAGCAAGACAATTCATTGTACACGGATGGATTGAAGTTAATGGACATAAAGTTAAAGCTCCTAGTGCATTAATTGCAAAAGAAGATGAAGAAAAAATTAGATATTACAAAGGAGTAAAACCAAAAATACTTGATGTAAGAATGGATGCTCCTGAATTACAAAAATCAAAATTGCAAAAAGAAACTGCAAAGGAAGATACTGAAAATGGTACTGAAAAAGATGCTGAAGATGCCGTTGAAAATAATGAAAACCTTGAAGAGGTGGTAGAATGAAAGTTGCAGTGGTAAATATTTACGCATCATTTAATAACACAATTTTGCTTGCAACAGATATAACTGAAGCAGAAACCATTGCTAAATCAACGGGTGGAATGTTAACTAAAAGCCAACACAAAGAAGGTTCACCATATGTTGCAATGAAAGCTGCAGAACAGTTGTCAAATGCATTAAAAGATAAGGGTTATCAAAATATTATTGTTAAAGTTAGGGCCCCTGGCGGAATTAGGGCAAAGAACCCAGGACAAGGAGCAGATGCTGCAATCACATCATTAACAAGAAGCGGACTAAACATCTTAGAAATAATAAATGTAACACCAATACCACACGATGGCTGTAGAAGAAGAAAAAGAGACAGAACAAAAAAGAAATAAAATTTGTAGGAAACTCTTAGTTTCTGTGGATGGGTGGAAAAATGAATGTGAAATATTTGAAGAAAGTTGGTTTTGGGCACAAGTTTTTGCTACAAGACACAAGATATGATGTTGTCAATGGCATAAGAAGAGGAATCGCAAGTTATGTCAGAACAATGGCAATAGATAAAGTACTTGTGTACAAAAACGAGAGCGTAATGCCTGATGAATTTCTTGCACATAGATTGGGTTTGGTTCCGGTAAGAGTTGATGATTTTGATGAGAAGACTGAATTCTCAATGTACTTACAGAAAACTGGCGGAGTGGTAAAGTCAGGAGACATTGAAACAAACGGAATGTCAGAAATACCATTCAAAAATGTTCCAATAATAAAATTAAATGATAAAGATTCAATTGAATTAGAATTAGTTGTGAAACCAGGAATGGGAAAAGACCATGTAAAATGGAATCCTGCATTAGTTTATTACAACAATGTTCCCACAATAAAACAACATAAATCAGTTGACAAAAGTGTTATTGATGCATGTCCAAGACATTGTTTGGAAATAAAAGCAAGTAAGGTCGTATTGAACGATATATACAATTGTGATGTTTGTAAATATTGTGAAATTGCATCAAATGGTGCAATAGAAGTTGTACTTGATGAAAACAGTTTTGTTTTTACAATAGAGCCTTATGGTAATTTAAGTCTTGAAGCTATAATCAAAGGACTTGACGAAGGCTTTTCAAAAGAATTTGATGATTTGGAAAAACAAATCAAATCAATAAAATAAGTTTGATAGTAACAATGGTTTCTTTAATCAAAGGGGAATCAGGACGAACGTCAAACTGAAGGGGAAATGTGTTCCCCTGCGGTTCCGGGCGGGGTTCCGGAGTGGTCAAACGGGCAGGACTTAAGATCCTGTGGTTTAGTCCTTCAAGGGTTCGAACCCCTTCCCCGCCATCGACACCCTTTTCTTTCTTCGAAGAAAGAAAAGTGTAACGTTTACCTAAAAGAAAGAAGATTTTATGGCGTTAATAAAAAGTTATAATTATGAGGTATGAAATTGGTGATAAAATATGAAGCATAATTTATTGGATGCAAAAATAAAGTCAATGATTATTGCATTGCGTAAGAAAGGAAGAACTGAAGACAAGAAATATCTTGTTGAATTATCGGATCTTTTGGACACAGGAAGAAGAAGACGTGCTAAAGTCAATGTTTTCAAATTAGATTTGTTAGCAAAGAGACACAAGGATAAAGTATTTGTTGTGCCAGGAACAATTTTAGGATATGGTGAATTAAGTTTACCAATAAATGTTTACGCATTTAAATATTCTAAAGCTGCGGTAGACAAAATAAAATTAGCAAAGGGTTCTGCAAAATCTTTTGATGAATTACTGAAATCAGATGTTGCTAGAAAAGACGTAATGATACTTAAGTAAGGTGATTTTTGATGAAATTAGAAAAAGTAGAAAATGTTAACCTTGATGGAATGGTAATGGGAAGAGCTGCATCAATGATTGCACAAAAAATTCTTATGGGTTACACAATAAATGCGTATAATGTAGAGAAAGTAATAATTACAGGTAGAGAAACAGTTTTACTGGATAGATATACTGAAAGAGTAAACTATGCCGGAAAAGGAGATCCGACAAAAGGACCAAAATATTCAAGAATGCCTCAGAACATATTTAGAAAAACTGTAAAGAATATGTTGCCAAATGATAGAACAAGAGGAACTGAAGCTTTGAAAAAACTTAGAGTTTACATAGGAAATTCAGAGAATGTTAAATTAATTGAATATGATGCAAAAGCAAAAGGAAGTAGAAGGTATACTGAATTAGGCGAAATTTGCAAGAAGTTAGGGGCTAAATGGTGATTGCAATGGTTGAAAAAAAAGAAGTAAAGAAAGCAGTTGAGAAGAAACCTGCTGTTAAGAAAGAAGAACCTAAGAAAGAAGAGCACAAGGTTGAAAAAAAGCCTGAAGTAAAACATGTTGCTAAGGTTGAAGATAAGAAAGAAGAAAAGAAAAAAGAAGAACCTAAAGAAACAAAGAAACCAGTTGCAAGAGAGCCTATTAAAGTTGAAAGAAAAGAATTCAAGAAAATAGTCCCTGAAAAGAAACAAGAACCCGTTCAAGAGAAAAAAGTTGAACACAAAGAAGTAAAGCCTGAAATTAAAGCTGAAGTAAAAGCAGTTGTAAAGCCTGAACATAAAGAAGTAAGAAGAACTAAATCAAAACCAAAAATAAAATTAGTTTTGGTTAAAGCGAAGAGAAAAACTGCAATTGCAAGAGCAGTTATAAAAGAAGGAAAGGGCAGAGTTACAATTAATAAGGTTCCATACACTGAAATTGGAAATAGATACTTAGTACACCAATTAGAAGAACCAATTTTACTTTCACAACAAAAGAGCAAAGATTTAGCAAGCAAAGTTGATATCGAAATCAATGTTCAAGGTGGTGGACAAGTCAGTAGAGTTATTGCAGCAAGAGGATGTATTGCAAAAGGATTAGTAAAGTACTATGATGACAATGATCTAAAAGCAATTTACTTTAGTTATGATAGAACACTTTTAGTTGATGATATAAGAAGAAAGGAAAAGAAGAAACAACTTGGTAGAGGTGCAAGAGCTAAGTGGCAGCACTCTAAGAGATAAAATCAATTTTATCTCTTTTTTATGGAGGCATAACAATGTTGATACCAGTAAGATGTTTTAGTTGCGGATTTGTTATTGGCGAATACGCGGATTCATACAAAGAATTGGTAGCAAAAGGAAAAAGTCCTAAAGAATCAATGGATTCATTAGGAATAGAAAGATATTGCTGCAGAAGAATGTTCTTAGCATCAAAAGAATATATTGATGATTTAAACAAATATCATAAGTGAGGTGTTTTTATTGCCAGAAATTATGCTTTATAGAGTTTTCGACAGCCGAGGCGGAAAAACAATAGAAGCAATAATTAATCAGAAGGGAATAAAGATCAGTGCTATTGCGCCAGCAGGAAAAAGCACAGGTACATTTGAAGTATGTACGTTTCCATTAACAAATGGAAAACCAGATGTGAATAAATCACTTAGTTTCTTTGAGAAAAATAAAAAGAAAATACAAAATGCATTTGAACTTTCAAAACAAGAAGCGTTTGATAAATTTTTGAAAGAATTAGATGGAACAGAAAATTTTTCAAAGATGGGCGGAAGTGTAAGCATTGCATTGTCAATGTTGTTCATGAAATATTCTGCATTCAAAGCAGGAAAAGATGTTTATGAATTGTTTAATCCGAAACCAAAAAACAATGATTTTCCTAGAGCATTAGGAAATGTTTTAGGTGGTGGCTTACATTCAAATAATAAATTGCCAATACAAGAATTGCTTGTAACACATTTAGATGGCAAACCTATTGATGCAATAGAGAAAAATATTAATGTTTATCATGAAATGGAATCTTTGTTGAAACAAAGAAAAATGTTTTTTGGAAAAAACGATGAAGGCGCAATATCAGTTAACATAGGTTTTAGAAATGCTTTAGCTTTGATAAAAGAAGCAAGCAGAAACTTGGGTTATAAAACCAAAATTGGATTAGATGTTGCGGCAAGTGAGTTTTACAAAGACGGAGAATATGTTTTCGAAGGAAAAACATACACAGAGGATGAATTCAAGGAATATCTTTTAGATATTTTATCAGAATTCAAGGAAATTGTTTATATTGAAGATCCTTTTAATGAGGATTCATTCGAAGCATTTGCAGATTTACAAAAAGAAACAGATGCAAATGTTTGTGGTGATGATCTTTATACAACAAATGTTAAAAGAATCAAGAAAGGAATCAAAACAAAATCAACAAAAGCGGTTTTAATAAAACCGAATCAGATAGGAACAATAACTGACACTTACGCAGCAGTTAAGTTAGCAAAAGAAAATTCGAAGGTACCTGTAATCTCACACAGGTCTGGAGAAAGTTCTGATGCAACAATTGCGCATTTAGCAGTTGGGTGGAAAATTCCATTCATAAAAACCGGAACAGTTTCTGGTGAAAGACTTGCTAAATTAAATGAGTTAATTTACATTTACAATAAAGTAAATCATAAATAAGGAGAAATTATATTAAAGGTGATTCAAATGAGTAAGGATTTATTGTTGACTCCGGAAGAATTCTTGAAATCAGGAATTCACATAGGAACAAGATACAAAACAAAAGGAATGAAGAATTACATTTACAATACAAGAAGAGATGGCTTAAAAGTTTTAGCAATCGAAACAATAAGTGATAGAATAAAGTTAGCTGCAAAAATTATTGCAGGATATGAGCCAAGCAAAGTTGTAATTGTTGGTAGAAGAATATTTGCATTAACTGCAATTGAAGAATTTTGTAAAATAACAGGAACAAAATCAATAACTGGCAGATTTATCCCAGGAACATTTACAAACACAGAGTCAAAAACATTTATCGAACCTGAATTAGTAATTGTAACTGAATCAAATATTGATAAGCAAGCAGTACAAGAAGCAAAGAATATTAATGTTCCAGTAATTGCATTCAGCAGTACAAACAATTTTACAGAAAATATTGATTTATTAATACCTGCAAACAACAAAGGAAAGAAAAGTTTAGCAGTTTTGTTTTGGTTATTAGCAAGAGAAGTACAATTTGTAAAAGGAGTAATTAAAACAAGACAAGAATTTACTCATAAATCTGATGATTTTGAATTCAAAGGAAAAGAAAAGAGAGTCGTAGTGCCACAGCAAAGAGGCGGCAGAAGACCATTTAGAAGAAGAGGTCCAATGTCAGGTCCAGGTGGCCCAAGAGATAGAGACATGTAATTGTGTTAATAGTGGTTCAGGATGTTTGAATACAATAAGCAAGCTGAGGAAAAGATAAGAGAATTTTGGAAAAAGGAAGAAACCGCAGAAAAATTCAGAAGAAAAAACGATGGTAACAAGAAAACATATTATCTGATGGATGGCCCACCTTATGCTTCAGGACATATTCATCTTGGAACTGCATTAAACAAAACCTTGAAGGATATAACTAACCGATATAGAGTTTACAGAGGTTATGACGTATTCTCAAGAGTTGGTTATGATAC
>Ga0172371_10002516_pt1 | contig 29088 bp, 28 predicted proteins | sample Lak12m_FD_114543 | JGI IMG/M metagenome (GOLD analysis project Ga0172371, IMG submission 114543) | Freshwater microbial communities from Kabuno Bay, South-Kivu, Congo - kab_022012_12m | ecosystem: Environmental > Aquatic > Freshwater > Lake | place: Democratic Republic of the Congo: South-Kivu...
CACTGCGCTGGTAAAACAGACTATTTCCATGCTGCCGAAGATAGGCCTGCCCATGTATCTCATCACGACGTCGGTAAGAGTCACCAACATCATGAAAGCCAAACCGAGACCGCCGACCCAGAAAAGCGCGTAATCCGCGGTCACCACTGCTCTTACGAATCTCTGCATGTCCAAATATCCCCTTTCCGTGTCTACGATCCCGGCTGGACTGAACTATGGATGCGTCTTGATATATTCCAGGCACCAATTCATGGCTTCCTGAGCAGGCAATCCTTTGGCCGTCATTTTCTTAACCCAATCATCTCTCACAACTTTCATCTTCTCCGCCAACTGGTCATTCTCTTCCTTGGACAGATTGATCATTTTGATACCCTTCTGGATAGCATGTTCTTTGGCCTCCTTTTCCAATTTTTCCCACAGCTGGGCATGCTTCTCGACCCATTCTTCGTTGATCTTTTCTATGGTCTTTTGATCCTCTTTGGAGAGAGAATTCCATTTGTCTTTGTTCATAAATATGGGAATGGGCGCCGTATACGCCATCGGCTGAGCTGGAATACTCGTCTTGATGACGTCAGAGAATTTCCACCCCTTCAGGGCTTCAAAGGGCAGCACGAGTCCGTCTACCAGTCCTTTTTGAAGCGCATCATAGGTTTCGGGTATAGGCAATGCCACTGGCGAAGCGCCAACTGCCGTGGCAATCCCCTGGTTTTCCGCGTTGGCCTTGAGTCTGAGGCCTTTGAGATCAGCAATGGATGAAATGACTTTCACGGTATGGAACATGCCCTGTCCGTGCCCGTGAATATACATGACCTTCGAGTCGTCAAATTCTTTGGGCTTGAATTTTTGATAGTACGCGGTGCACGTCCTCGTGGGCTGGCCGTTATTCGTATACCCCAGAGGCTGTGCTAGAACTTCGGTCAAAAGAAACCGGCCCGCGGCGTACGCCGCCAAGGTCTGACCGATGTCCGCGATCCCTTTCACGACGTTATCGTAGGCCTGAGTGGGAGGGCAAAGAGTATTACCAGGGAAATAGGTTATCTTGACCCTGCCGTTCGTGCGCTTTTCCACCTCTTTGCACCAGTCCCCTGCCAGAACAGCGATCGGGTGCCCAGGAGGAAAGAAGTTTGTATACTTCAGCTTGATGACCTTCTCCTGCGCTTGAACCTGGGTGGACATAGCCCCCATGAGGAAAAGAACAGCGATGATCGAACAAAAACATACCAATGCAAGGTTCCTTTTCATGACTGCACCTCACTGACAATAGGACGTATGATTAAGCCTTGAACAGGCCTTCCGACGTTGTTGATCGTAGTTGAATGGCTGAACTCCTCTTTTGGGGCGCATTTGGCCCGGCATTTCCTGTTCGCAGACGGTGGGTCCGGAAGGGTTGCGCTCATACGGTATCAGGGCGTTCAGTCGGCCGGGGGCTAAGTATCTTACCGTCTACACCATGTTGGTTCAACTGAAAATAAGACTCTAGGGACAAGAATAGATTGGTCTATTAATTGACTATTAAAAATGATTGATGTCAAGAAATATTTGTGCCATTAAAAAGGAAAGTATTGGGTACTTGTGACTTGATGACTAAATTCAGACAAAGAGGCGCCAATGCCCAGGTTCAGACCCATTCGTCCGTCGAGAATCTCTGAAGAAGTTACCGAACAGCTCAAACGATCCATTCTGTACGGTGATTTCAAGACCGGGGACAAGCTGCCTCCCGAACGCCTGCTGGCAGGAGAATTTCAGGTCAGTCGGGTGGCGATCCGCGAAGCCTTGAGGACTCTGGAGAACTCAGGATTCATAGTTACACGGCAAGGCGCCATGGGTGGGGCTTACGTAACGGACCTATCCTTTGCGCACTTGGCTGACGCGTTTCTGGATCTGTTCCTGGCAGGGAAGATTTCCATTCCGGAACTTACTGAGGTGAGGATACTTATCGAACCTGAAATGGCTCGACTAGCTGCCACGAAAGTGACCACGACCTATGCAAAACAATTGACACAAGCTCTTGCTGCAGAAAAGGTGGTTCCACAATCCATACAGGAAGATTTGGATATCAAGACCGCTGTGCATTTCATTTTGGCAGAGATGTCCGGTAATGGCTTCTTTGAGGCCCTAATAAGGTCTTTGATGGGATTAACCAAGCGGGTTGTGCTGGACGTGCAGCCGGACCCAGGCGTAGTACATCCGGCGGGGATGCACCACCCTATAGTCGAGGCAGTCCTGGCCGGCAACGGAGAGGCCGCATACTCGGCCATGAGAAAGCATACGATAGAATTCGGCGAAAATTTTATCAAGATGGAGAAGGAATTTCGCGAAAAGAACTCTCAGTCCTGACCCCCGGGAGTCACAATTCGGCTGGCCAATGAGTCTGGTAGGCTCGTTGTTAACCTCTTATTTTTTATGAAATTGCCGCGCTTTTGTGGAGCGCCAACTCGCCGTGAGTCACTTAGACCCACTCTCATCAGCACTACTCGATTCCGGTAGAATTTTGGCGGCCGCTAACGTGCTACTGTTTCTGGTGATTTGAAGCAGTCTCCCATCGACCCAGTGCAATAGCACAAAAAATGCTGGCATCCTTCATGGGTGCCAAAACGGCCAACATGGCAGGACCGCCGCATAATTCCGACTTAGGAGGTGAGAATCATGGTAACGCGTCTATCGATGATCCGCAAAGTGGCAATCATCGTGTTTATCACTGGGTTTTGTCTTTTCGGGCAAGCAACGGCCGAAGACAAAGCCGGTGTGCGATTGAAGGGTTCCAATGAATGGGCCAATGTCGTGTCGGATTGGGCAAACCGCTTCATGGGTGAGACGCGGAGCGCAATAGTAGTAGTGAGCGGCGGCGGCACCAGGTCGGGTATCGAGGCGGTATTGCGGCGCGAGGCGGAGATCGCCATGGCGGCCCACTTCCTGGATCAAGATCAAAAGAAGACCGCCGTTGACCTTGGGATGGACCTTCAAGAGCGGCTTGTGAGCCGGGACGCGGTCGCTGTTTTCGTCAATCGAGAAAATCCCGTGAGTGAGCTGACAATCGATCAGGTTCGCAGCATTTTCATAGGTGGGGTGACTCGTTGGAACGGCGTGGGAGGGCGTGATGCCCCGGTGGAAGTGTACACTGATGAAACTCCCAAATCCGAGATCGCCACATTATTAAGAAAGCTCGTGCTTGCGGGCGCCGACTTCGCATCGAATGCGAACGTACGAAGGTACTCGAAATTCCTGATCCAGGCGGTCTCTGACAAGAAGAATAGCGTAGGCTATGCTCCTCTTGGCAGGGTGATTGAATTCCAGCACGATTTTCCCGTGAAGCTGCTTGCGATACGACAGTCCGAGGATACCCCAGCTATCCTGCCCAGCGAAGAGACGGTCGAGAATCAAACGTATCCTGTAATTTTGCCACTTTTTTTCTATTGGGACGGCAAATCGGCCGGCAAGCCAGTGATGGATTTCATCACCTTTTGTGAGGAAAAAGTCAGGCCCAGAGGCAGGTAAATCGGCCATCCTTTCTCCTGAGTCTTGTGAGCGCCATATCAGTTTTACGGCTGCTAGATGCTTAGAGCTGAAGGAAAGGGCAATTGCCCTCGCAAGCATCCAAAATCACCAAATGTTAAGGCCGCCGCATAATTCCCATATGATCAGATTAGTGTTCGCAGAGGAATAGAGCCAGATGACTAACGATGCGATAACTAGAGAAGACCTCCTCAGTGAACTTCTCATGCTACGCCGACGCGTTACCGAACTCGAAGCCCGAGAATCGATTCCGGACACCTTTGAGAAGGAGACTGCGAGAGAGTCGCTCAGAGAATCCGAAGAAAAATATCGAGTGGTCGTGCAGAAGGCGCACGAGGGAATTCTGGTCGCCCAGGAAGGAGTGCACCGGTTCGTGAATCCCGCGGCGGCCAAAATCTGGGGATACAGTGAGGATGAATTGCTCTCTCGGCCCTTCACTGAATTCATCCATCCGGATGACCGAGAGATGGTTCTGGACCGCCAACTACGACGAGCGAAAGGAGAGAAGGTCCCGGGTCGTTACCCCTTTAGGATAATAACCAAAGACGGAACAAACAAGTGGGTTGAAATCGATTCCGCTTCAATTTCATGGAAAGGCAAGCCCGCTGTGCTGGTTTTTGCGATTGACGTCACTGAACGCAAGCAGATGGAAGAGGCGATTAGAGAAAGGGACGAGCAGTATCGGGCACTGGTGGAGGAAAGTTTTGACGGAATCCTGATCATAAAGGAGACGAAGATCATCTTTGTTAATTCACGTCTCTGTCAGATGCTCGGGTACTCCAAGGAAGAGCTGGAAGGAATGGACCATTGGCTAACGGTCCACCCCGATCATAGGGATGTTGTACGTGAGAGGTCCCTAGCCCGGATGCGCGGGGAAAGTGTACCCCCCTATTATCAAGTTAAACAACAACGGAAAGACGGGGCAGTCTTTGACGCAGAGATACATGCGCGGGCCATAGAGATACGGGGCGCGCCGGGCGTGCAAGTCTGGATTAGAGACCTCTCGGAGAGTAAACGGGCCGAAACTGCGCTCCGGGAAAGTCAGGAGCGTTTCAGGACAGCCTTCCAAACCAGCCCTGACCCGATAGGCATTACCCGCCTCAGTGACGGAGTGTTCATTGAGGCTAATAACGGTTTTTGCGAGCTCACCGGGTTCACAAGAGAAGAGGTGATCGGAAAATCCTCGTTGCAGATAAAGATCTGGCATGACCCAGGGGACAGAGACCGCTTAATTGCCAGACTCAAGGAGAGAGGACATGCGACGAACCTTGAAGCTCAATTCCGCCACAAAGATGGCCAGGTACAGACTGGGCTTATGTCGGCTCGCATTATAACTCTCGGTGGAGAGCCTCATATTCTGTCGATCGTGCGAAATGTGGAGGATTGGAAGAAGGCGGAGCAAGCTCTTCGTGAGAGCGAGGAAAAATACCGTAGACTCTTTGAGGAATCCAGAGACGCTGTGTACATAACTACTCGGGAGGGCAGTTTGGTTGACGCAAATCAAGCCTTTCTGGATCTCTTCGGGTTTGGCAGAGAAGAGGCCAGAAATATGGAAATTTTGCAGATATACACTGATGCTGCCGATCGAAAGCGTTTCCAGGAGGAAATAGAACGAAAAGGGTCTCTAAAAGACTATGGGGTCAGCTTTCGGAAAAAAGACGGTACGAAAATCGAGGGCCTGCTCACTTCAACGGTGCAGCGGGACAAGGATGGGAAAGTTCTTGCCTACCAGGGTCTCCTCAGGGACGTCACCGACCAGAACCGACTCCAGAGACAACTTCTACAAGCCCAGAAAATGGAGGCAATCGGGACTTTGGCCGGAGGCATTGCTCATGACTTCAACAACCTTCTCCAAGCCATCCTGGGCTATTCGGACCTCCTCCTCATGAAAAAGCCGCCGGGAGATCCCGACCGCGAGAAGCTAGAGGTGATTCAGCATGTCGCAAGGGATGGAGCTGATCTCGTCTCAAGAATACTCATGTTCAGCCGGAGGGCCGAATCCAAGATGCGCCCGGTCGGCTTGAATGAAGAGATTCGGAGAGTGGAAAAGCTTCTGCGCCGGACACTCCCGAGGATGATCCAAATCGATTTGGCGCTCGGTGAAGATCTAGGGGTCATCGATGCTGACCCGGCACAAATCGAGCAAGTCTTGCTAAATCTGGGAGTCAACGCTCAGCATGCGATGCCGGACGGCGGACAACTCCTCATCGAAACCAACGATGTTTCCCTCAACGATGAATACCTCCGGAAACACCTAGGAGCAATACCTGGTCACTATGTACTCTTGACCGTCTCTGATACGGGTGTCGGCATGGAACCTGACGTGTTGGATCGCATATACGAGCCCTTTTTCACAACGAAGACGATTGCAGAAGGCACTGGCCTAGGCTTGTCAGTGGTCCATGGAATAGTGACCCTGCATGGCGGGTACATCAGATGCTACAGCGAACCAGGAAAGGGAACATCTTTCAAGATCTACTTCCCCATGTCCGCGTGCGAATCCATCCCTGATTTGATGGTGACAAGGGAGATGCCCGCTTTTGGCACGGAGACGATTCTCCTGGTTGATGACGACGACCGGATCCGCGATACGGGAAGGCAACTGATCGAGATGAGTGGGTATAAAGTGCTCATTGCCCACAGCGGCGAAGAGGCTCTGGACGTGTACATCAGCCATAGAGCAGAAATCTCACTCATCATCCTAGACCTCATCATGCCGGGAATCGGCGGTAGCCGTTGCCTTAAAGAATTGATGCGTATCGATCCGAGTGTCGCAGTTTTGGTTGCCAGTGGCTATTCTGAAAATGGGTTGACGGTTGGTGACCAGGTTGCAGGAGCGAGAGGATTCATAAGGAAGCCGTATGACGCAAAAGACATTCTGGGAGCCATCAGGAAAGTTCTGGACGAGGGTCACCTGTGAGGCCCGCCAATCGAATCATTTCCCTGATTGGCGAAGTGTATGTCGTCAGTGGAAAATCGGCGTGTGCTCCGGGTCATCACTGAACGAATTCCTTCACAAAGACTGCAAGTTCGGCTCGCCCCAGAATTTGGCGCAAACTTTATCAAGATGGAGAAAGAGTTTCGCGAGAAGAACTCTCAGTCGTTAAACCAATTCGCCACAAAAAAATAACGTTACCGAAAGTTGTCATTGCGAGGGCGTCAAGCCCGAAGCAATCTTTTGCTACTGAGATCGGCTTGTCGTTTCACTCCTCGCAATGACAGATCACATCAAGCATTTTACCAACACAAAAGTTAATCGGTATCAGAATAGCCGCCGCGCTATGGTCATCTTCTCGGCTTCCTTCGCGCCCTCGTAGATCTCCAGGATTTTGGCGTCTCGGTAAAACCGCTGCACATCATACTCATCAATATATCCATACCCACCATGCATTTGAAGCGCCTTGTCGCAGACCCACACAGCGGTCTCGCCCGCATAGTACTTGGCCATAGCGTTCAGGCTCGGATCCGGTCTCTTTTGATCGACGAGCCAAGCTGCTTTGTAAGTGAGGGTGCGTGCCAATTCTATCCTTGTGGCCATTTCCGCTAGCTGGAACTGGATCCCCTGATTGGAAGCCAGCGGGCGACCAAAAGTCGTTCTTTCCTGTGTATATTTGACAGCTTTGTCCAGAGCGCCTTGAGCGATACCCACTCCCTGAGCGGCTACCATCGTACGAGTCGCGTCGAAAAATTCCATCAAATGATAAAAACCTCGACCCTCTTCGCCAATAAGGTTCTTCTGAGGCACCCGGACGTTGTCGAAAGATATTTCTGCGGTGTCGCTGGCACGAATACCTAATTTCCCCTTAATCTTCGTTCGCGTTACTCCGGGCCGGTCAGACTCGACAAGGATTATGCTCTGTCGTTTGTGCCGCTCCGCGTCCTGGTCGGTGACACAGAAAACGCACATGAAATCGCAAATCGAACCATTTGTAATAAACATTTTGGTTCCATTAATAACGTAGTCTCCATTCTTTTTGACGGCTCGCGTGCGAATTGCCGCGATGTCGGTCCCTGCGTCCGGTTCGGTATACGCTCCGGCGGATATGGCTTCACCTCTCACCAAGCGCGGCAGATATTCCTTCTTTTGCTCATCCGTGCCAAATAAGACAATGTTTTCGGAGCCAAACATTGCGGCAACAATGCAGAGGCATAGCCCCAGGTCGATCCGGGCCAACTGCTCCGTAATGATTGCCTGTTCTAGAAAACCATAACCCGGCCCCTCGTACTCTTCAGGGATGATTGCCCCAACCAATCCGGCCTCACAGGCCTTTTGCCAGATCTCCCGTCCGAACTTTTCCTCTCGGTCGTATTCCTGCGCGACAGGCGCCATTTCGTTGACGGCAAACTTGTAAGCCATGTCTCGCATCATGCGTTGATCTTCCGTCAGATCGAAATCCATGCTCAAACCTCCTGATCTTAACGATGTTGATCCTGAACTTAGCGGCCTAGGGAACTACAGTAGATCCTTCTGTGGCCGCCTCCACATGTGTTGGCGAATTGAACTCATGGAGAACTTGTGCGCACAGCCGGACCATTGATGTCACAGCGTCGTCATTTCTCCACGGATCATGATGAAATAGCAAAAGCCTTTTCACTTCAGCTTCCGCAGCAAGTCTTGCCACCGAATCCACGTCTGAATGACCCCATCCTCTCTTTATGTCCATTTCCTCCGTGAAATATTGACAGTCATGCACGAGGATATCCGCCTTGCGGCAAAAAACAACAAAATCTTTAAAAGAAGTCCCTGCCCATCCGTGCTCCAGTAATTCGTTATCCGTTAAAAAGACAAATGTCCCGGACCCTTCAACGAACTTGAAACCCAATCCTCCTTGAGGATGTTGAATCGGGTGAGATTCAACAACAGTGGCGCCAAGATCGAGTCGCGCATGACGGAAGCCGTGCGTAGCTTCGATTCCCGCTTTCAGGTCCCGAAAGGTGACAGGCCATGTGCCGTCTACATAATTTGAGCTGAATATTCTCCTGAGCCCCTCCATGGCCGTGCGGCTACCGTCGACCACAATATGCGTGTCCGATCGAAATAGCGGGCCGAAAAAAGGAAATCCCATAACGTGATCCCAATGAACATGGGTCATGAGTAGCAGGATTTCCAGAGGCGCGCCCCGCGCCAACAATGCGTCGCCAAGGGCACGTATCCCAGTTCCGGCGTCAATGATCACTGTTTGGCCCGAAGATAGAGTAACTTCCAGGCACGTGGTGTTGCCGCCGTAGATAATTGTTCCCGGCCCGGGAGCGGCTATCGAACCTCTTGTGCCCCAAAATTTGATTTTCATGGTATTGTCTTATCATTGTTTGACCGCTCGGTGATATAAAGAGATCAACTTAGCCGCCGAATTGGCTCATTTTAGTGAACCGAATATGATTTCGGGATGTTATGAAGAGCAGGAAGCCAATACAGATAAGCCCCTGGGCAAAGGACCTGAATGACGTCAAAACGAGAAGTCTTTTCAGAGTCATGCCATCCATCGCCGGCCCGCCGGGCAGGAAAATATTTGTGGACGGCCGGGAAGCTATTAATTTTTCGGGCAACAATTATCTTGGCCTCGCAGCGCATCCCGAAGTTATCCAAGGTATGGTCCGCTACACCGAGCTTTACGGCGCCGGTTCCACCGCGTCACGGTTAATAGCGGGAAACACCGAGGCCCACCGGGAACTTGAATTGGCTATCGCCAACTGGAAGGGAACCGAAGCCGCTGTGCTTTTCGGCAGTGGTTATCAGGCGAATGTGGGGATACTATCATCGCTGGTGGAAAGCTCGGATCTGGTCATTTCAGACGAACTCAACCACGCGAGTATTATCGACGGATGCCGGCTTTCCAGGGCTCACACACGAATCTACCATCATCCGGACATGAACAGTCTGGAGGATCTCCTTCGCCTTGGCGGTTTCAGGCGCAAGCTAGTAGTGACGGAGTCCGTGTTTTCGATGGATGGAGACCATGCTCCTCTTAATGAAATTGCCGGGCTTTGCGCCCGTTGGGGAGCGCTCCTTATGGTGGATGAAGCCCATGCCTCGGGGCTTTTCGGGCCTCAAGGTCAGGGCTTGGCCGCTGAGCTTGATGTTGTTCCGGAGATCCAGATGGGTACGCTAAGTAAAGCAATAGGCGCGTCCGGGGCGTACGTAGCCGGCTCCAGAGCGCTTATAGACCTTCTAGTAAACAAAGCCAGGTCTCTCGTATATTCGACCGCGCCGCCCCCGGGAGTTATGGGAGCCGCGCTTGCGGCTCTGAGAATCATCACTTCTGAAGAAGGCTCCGCGCGGCGGGAATTCTTGAGAAAAACTGTCAAAAACTTTCGAGATCTGTTAAACTCAAGACTCGGTTCTTCTTTTGAAGGAAGCCACATTGTTCCGGTCCTCATCGGAGATTCAGGACAAACTATGACGGTCAGCAATGAATGTCTTGAACGAGGGATTTTCGTGCAGGGTATCCGCTTCCCGACCGTGCCGGAAGGGACGGCTCGACTGCGTTTCACTCTGATGAGCGATCACCTCGAAGAGGATTTGGAAAGAGCTGTCTCAGTGTTGCAGGATGTTTTGGGGATGACGGGCCTGCTTGAACAAGCGTATTCGGAAAAAGCGCAGGCCCGGAACTGATGTCGGGAGACCTTGCCTGAATGTATTTGGATATAATTGATTATGGAATTATTTTCTTGATAAACCCACTACGGTTCCAGGGAGTTACACGACTTGAACGAGATTGACGCCTGTCACTCGCGGGAATGCGGCGCGGCCCGTGTATACGATGTTAAAAAGGGCCGAAGGCTGGAGTATTTCACCCTCGGCTGGAACCTCATAGAGGCTGGGGTGGCTGTTGGCGCGGGCGCAGTTGCGGGCAGTATCGCTCTTATTGGTTTCGGCGTGGACTCTCTTATCGAAAGCTTGTCCGGAGGTATACTGCTGTGGCGCTTACAACTGCACGAGGCCGATGAGCAGCGCGAACTGATGGCTGCCAAACTGGTTGGCGTCAGTTTTTTTGTTCTGGCCGCCTATGTTGCCTTTGATGCAGCGAAGACGCTGGTCATGCGCGAGGAGCCACATGTGAGCGCGGTCGGTATCGTGCTTGCTTGCGCCTCATTGGCGGTCATGCCGCTTCTCGCTCGAGCGAAGCGTAGGGTGGCCGCGAGTCTAGAGAGCCGCTCGCTGGAAGCAGATTCTCGGCAGACTGACCTCTGCGCCTACCTCTCTGCTATCCTGCTAGGCGGTCTTGCTCTGAACGCCCTTTTTGGCTGGTGGTGGGCGGACCCCATCGCCGGGTTGATAATGGTTCCCATAATTGCTCACGAAGGAATCGAAACTCTGCGAGGAGATGAGTGCGGCGACTGCCATTGAACAGATGCGGGCCATGCAAGCGCTGAAGGCCGGAAGGTCCGTAAAGACAATAGCTCCGTTTTAATTTAGACTATTAATCTGTTAGCAATTAGTGGAGGGTTCTAAATGACACCGAGTCCAATCAAACCTGTGAACGTATCTGCGTTGGGTTCATTCGTAAATGATCTAAAAATCTCCTGGCGAGCCTTAGTTCTGATGCTGAAATCCGAAAATAGGGCCATACGGCGAGCCAAGGGGGTTACTTTCGGCGATGCTTTTTTCAATTGGATTAAACTTTCATCCCTTAAAGATACGGTAGGAAAATACCGGCACATGGTACGCTTCGGAAACCAGGCGCTACTTGATTCGACATTCCCGCCCTTTCCGTCCCGAGCTTTTGATAAACGAATCCGGAACTATATTAACAACTTGGATTTGACGGAACTGCCTACGGGTATTGTGTCAATTTCCACCACGAACTCCTGCCCGTATGCCTGCGCGTTCTGTTCCACCAATGCGCGGCGAAACACTGAAACCGATTTGGATGAGGAATTGCTGAAACGCACAATATCTAAGGTGGAAGCTTTAGGGACGCCATCCATCATATTGCACGGCGGCGAGCCTCTATACAGATACGACCGGTTCCTGCGATTGGTAAAGCACGTCAGTGACGATATCTGCTTGTGGATGTTCACCACAGGATACGGAGCTACGGCGGATAATGCGCAGGAACTTAAAGACAATGGCCTGTTCGGCGTGTGGGTGAGTCTGGACCATTTTGAACCCGAGGTCCACAACCGCCAGAGAGGAAATCCCCAGGCTTTCGATAATGCCTGCAAAGCAGTGGAGTTCTTTAAGGCTGCGGGGGTTTATACTTGCTTATCCTTGGTGCCGCCACCCGATTTTCTCGAGCCCGAAAATTTCAAGAAGTATTACGATCTTGCTCGAGACTTGGGCGTGGCCGAGATTCGGGTCATGGAGATGAAACCGTCCGGAAGAGCCTGCCAAGGGGTAATCCCGCACAGTCCGATTCTCGAAGATCTTCAAAAGACGCTTTTCAAGGACCCTGCCTATAAGGATTATCCGCCTTTGAGCGGACTGTCCACCTGGTTGGAGAAGGACCCGGCGCTAGGCTGCCAGTGCAGATTCGAATATCTGTTCATCACGTCCACCGGTGAGGTTCAACCGTGTGAGGCTGCGGAAATTTCCTTCGGAAATATACAGGAGGAAGATTTTCTCGAGATTTATAAGCGTGCGTGCAAAGCATTCCCTAAGCCGGCCACTGGCTGCATACCTATGGTGATGTTTCCCGAAGTGCGGGAATTTCAGACCGTGAAGGACCAGTTGTCCTCTCCTGAGAAATCGGAGAGATCGACCGGAATCATGGCTGATTTTCAGGCGCGGGGGCTGATACCGGGCGCGTACCGGTCGCTCTGGTCCACGTACGAACGCCGATTGCGAGCTTACCATAGCCGGCGCGCCGCCAAGACGAAGGCCCAGAGCTCATAGAATATGCGGTGGGGCAGGCGCCTGAACCTGTCTCACCATGAATTACCCAGCCTAGCCTCATGAGAGGACGTCGGATGGTTTTCCGTCTCGTTCCCAGGCTCCAGCCTGGGAACGCCTGTTGTCCGTGCTCTGCCCGAACACTCTCCGGCACTGAACTATGTTCTTCGGAAGACAGAGGCAGCCCACCAACCTGGATGCCGCACGCTGCATTCCCCCAACTCCAATCATCACACTAGAAAATCTCTCCTATTTTTAATGTGACATACTGGAATCGGGTGACTTTTCACTGGCCATGCGAGGCATGTAACATAATAATATCTATTATCAATATGTTACACATGACAATCTCAGCTATGACTCTCCATGGATAAATCGGATTGATAAATTCTTGTAGTAGGTCAAGATAACGCACAGTTTTTGTTTGGTGGAAATATGTCCCTGTTGTCACAGGTGGATGACTCTTTTTTATAAAAAAAGACTTGACAAGGAAATGGTAACCTACTAGACAAGTCGCACCTGCATCAGTCCTGCCAATATATCCTTCCTAGCTATCCAGCCATTTTGTTACCTTTCCCGTTGCCCCGAGGGGGGTCCCGCCTTTTTTGAGGAAATTAATCAATAATTAAGCAGACATCACCATAACTGTAAAAGCGAAAGCTATTCTCCACCGCATTCCGATATGCAGCGAGAATTTTGTCGGTCCCTCCGAACGCACACACCAACATCAACAATGTAGACCCGGGAAGATGAAAATTAGTTACCAATCCTTGAATAACCCGGAACCTGTGTCCTGGGACTATGAATAGGTCCGTACTTCGACGGCCCGCCTCTACGATACCTGTCGCCATCGCGGAGGACTCCAGAGCGCGTACCGTAGTCGTGCCAACGGCTATTATTCGCCGGGCGTCTTTCAGAGCGGCATTGATCTTTCTCGCGGCCTCTTCGGAGATCTCGTAGGTTTCCGATTCCACAGCGTGAAGCCTGATATCCTCATGTCTAACCGGGAGAAAGGTGCCGGGCCCTACGTGTAAGACGACGCGAGCTATCTCAATTCCACGCGCGCTAAATTGCCCGAGAACGGCTTCCGAAAAATGCAAGCCAGCCGTGGGGGCAGCCACCGAACCCGGGACCGCAGCGTACACAGTCTGATACCTCGATCTGTCGCGATCCATGTCTCGACGGGAGTTTTTGATGTAAGGAGGCAACGGAGGACGGCCGCATTCATCCAGAAAACTCAGGAATTCAGCGTTGGCGACCGGAAAGCTGATCGCGACTCTGCCTGGCGCGACTATTTCCTCAATAGTGAGTTCCGGTCCGTTTTCAAGCCTTATGACGATCCCGCGGCGAAGCGGCTTGCTGGATTTGACCATGCAGATTCGAACCGCGCTGTGCGCGGCATCTCGCCCATTCGAGTGGCCCGCGGGGTCCAGCGCCAGGATTTCAACGCGTCCTCCGGAGGATTTATGAGCCACCAAGGACGCGGGGACTACCCTGGTTTCGTTTAACACCAGCAGGTCTGAAGGACGAAGCAATGAGGGCAAATTGTAGAATAATTTGTGCTCGACTCCTCCGGAGCTTCTGTTCAAAACCAACAAACGCGATTGATCTCTGGCGCGGCTGGGCTCCTGGGCAATAAGTTCATCGGGCAAATCATATTGATAGGTTGCGAGACGATACGTTTCGGGAATCGGTACGTGCGAGCGTGAGCCCGAAGCTGCGGAGGGAGTCTGCGGAGGAGACCCGATCACGAGCCAAAACCTCTCCTGGCAAAGACCAGTATCACCAGTCCAATGATCATTAGGACACCTCCCATTGTTCGGAGGGTAGTATCATCCTGTTCTTCCAAGAAGCGCATCATTTCACGCATTTTCTCGGGAAAACCAAAGTAGGGTAAGCCTTCTACAACAAGGACCATTCCCAGCACACATAAAAAGTACTCCATAATCATTCCACCTGAGCAGCTACACCTGGATTTCGAACGAGCGCTCCGTCGAGTTTCGCAGGCTTTTCACGAGATCCCTGGCGGCCAGGACCATCAAACCCACATACAGAGCGAAATAAATATAGAACCAGCCTGGGATTCGCATCCCGGTGAAAGCGCATATAACCTCCAGTAGGACGGGCGGCGCCATCCCGAACACGCTCAGTTTGACCCCCTGGCCGTACGTGACGGCAGTTTTGGTGGAGCGCGCCCATAGGAATGGGATCAGGGCAAGAATCAACATTTGAATAGGCTTCACAATTGCGAAATAGATTGTCACCCCCATCGCTATCGCGGGTTTTACCAATGGTAGATATTTGTCCGCAATGTCTCTGAGCATGGCGGCATTCAACACCATATCAGGCATTCCCTTCAAAGGGATGATTCTAATTTGGCCGTTGTTCTTCGTCACTACAGCATCTTGAGTGAGCACCAACCCCGCTTCAGGGTTCTTGAGGTAGTTCATCGCTTCACCTTGCTTACCGTCCCTAGTGTCTATGATAATCGTGAAATATTTTTCATCTATTTTATCTATCAAATAAGGCTGCTGTTTGGTGATAGATGCCTTTCCGTTGCGGATCGTGATCTCCGGGAATATGTCATCGTACATTCTTATCCCGTAATCCACGCCCTGGTCGACAAAGGGCGTCACCATAGAACTGGTTACATAAGCGCTTAAACCAATACAAACGACCAAAACTAATATCACCAATATTACTGGAGTTCTTATGATGGATATTGTAACGCCCATTTCTTAGCTACCCTCCCCATGATTCATTTGGCCCTTGCGCTCTCCTGATATGCGGGAACTTCTGCGGACTAAATCGGATCCATGATCCCCGAGGTCACACGCAAGAGTTGTCCCTCGTGAGTTTTCAAAATCAGGGAACCGTCAGCGCTGATCCCCTGTCCGACACCTGTCACACCATTATAAGCGAACGTCCTTCCCAGATGCGCCCATCGCTTCGACCAGAGGTCAGGAATGAACCCGGGTCCTTCTTCGTGCACTCGATTATAGAGGCGATCCATGCGCTTCAAAAGTTCCTTGGCAGTGTCAACCAAATCCCATTGCCTCGACGCGCATATTAAAAGGGATGTAACCGAGTCTTGCAGGTCCGGCGGAAAACACGATATTTCCGAATTGACGTTCAAACCCACTCCTATGATGACATAGCTAACGGAGTTGCCTATCATGCTCGCTTCAGGCAGAATTCCGGACAATTTTTTGCCGGCCACGAGAACGTCGTTGGGCCATTTCAGTTCTGCTCGCGAAATTCCTTGCGCCTCCACGGTTTCCGCTACGGCGACGGCAGCCATCAGCCCAAGGAGCGGTATTTCGTCGGGCGGAATCCGAGGTCTCAACAGAAGGGATAACGCCAGGTTCTTGCCGGCCGGCGATATCCAGGTATGGCCCGATCTGCCTCTACCACTTGTCTGCTTCAAGGCCATGACCGCCGCGCCTTCGGGTTCGCCGCCGAGGGCCATTGCCTTCACAATATCCTGTGTGGATTCCGCCTCTTGATGAATTACTAGCCGGGTTTGCATGGCTCTTTTTGGTGTTGCCGCGAGTCGATTCGTACCAATAGGCTAATTCTTCAGCGCCCGCATTTTGGTAAGCCCCTCGCCGAGGCCGCTGAGTTTTGCAAATAATTCCGCCTCCTTGTCTTTTTGCTTTTGCACCGCGTCCGGATTGGCCTTGGCCAAAAAGCTCTCATTGCCAAGCTTCTTTTGCACGGCTTCGAAATCTTTACGGATCTTTGCCAATTCTTTTTCAAGGCGCTCGATTTCCGCGTCAGGATCGACGATCCCTTCGAGCGGGACAAAGATCCGCATCTCGCCCACTACCGCTGTGGCGCAGTTGCGCGGCGGCTCCCGATCGGCGCCCGGATCCGCCAAATCCATGCTGCTAATCCTCGCCAGCGATCCGATCATCGTCCGATTGGTTTCCACGAGATCTCGCTCGTTGGAGGAAGAAGGAAAAACAATTACCGGCAGCAGCTTGGACGGCGCAATGTTCATCTCCGCTCGAATGTTACGAACCGAGCTGATCAGACCCATCAGGAGTTCCATAGCTTGTTCGGCTTCGGAGTCGATCCTCGATGAGTCGAAAACCGGGAAAGGTCCGCGCATCACCGTGCTATCGCTCATCGGGATTTTTGAAGCTATCTCTTCGGTGATAAACGGAATAAACGGGTGAAGCAGCCGCATGATCGCATCCAGGACATGGCGTAGAACCAGCGCGGTTTTCCGGGCATCATCCGGATTTTTTCCAGTCAATGGGATCTTGGCCTGTTCGATATACCAGTCACAGAATTCATGCCAGGTAAAATGATACAAGGCCTGGGCCGCGTCGTTGAACCGGTATGTTTCGATGGCCTCTCGAACTTCCGCGCTGACACGGTTCAACCTCGACAGTATCCAACGATCGGGCAAATTCGGCAATTCTGAAGTCTTGGGAACCGTTTTTTCGCCCAGCTCTCGAAGATACGGCAAGGCGAATCGAGCCGCGTTCCAGATCTTGTTCATGAAATTCCGGTAACCTTCAATGCGGCTCTCCGACAGCCGAATATCTCGGCCCTGAGCGGCCAGCGCAGCCAGAGTGAAGCGAAACGCGTCAGTCCCGAATTTTTCCATGACCTCAAGCGGATCAATCACGTTGCCGAGGGACTTGCTCATCTTCTTGCCCTGCTCATCCCTCACAAGAGCATGAATATAGACCTCCCGGAACGGAACATCCTTCATGAACCGGAGCCCCATCATCATCATGCGGGCAACCCAGAAGAAGAGAATGTCAAAGCCCGTAACCAGACAAGATGTGGGATAAAAGGTCTTAAGAAGAGGCGTCTTGTCCGGCCAACCCATAGTGGAAAACGGCCATAGAGCCGACGAAAACCACGTGTCAAGCACATCGGTCTCCTGCGAGAGCTTGGATCCCTTGCACGAGGTACACTGGGACGGCTCTTCTCTGGCAACGATCACTTCGCCGCAATCTTCACAGGTCCAAGCCGGAATGCGATGTCCCCACCAGATCTGGCGGGAGATGCACCAGTCACGAATGTTGTTCATCCATTCGTAATAAGTTTTGGTCCAATGGTCCGGAATGATTTTCGTGTTCCCGTTTTGGACGGCTTTGCTTGCTTCTGCGGCAAGCGGAGCCACTTTTACGAACCATTGCTTTGAAATCAACGGCTCCACCACCTCTTTGCATCGGTAACACCGCCCTAATCCCAATGGATAAGGCTCTATCTCGACCAGGTAGCCCTTCTCGTCCAGTTCCTTAACAATGGCTTCACGGCATTCGTATCTGTCCATTCCGGCAAAGTGAATACCGTTTTCGTTAATTCGGCCGTAATTGTCCATTATGGTGACACGTTCCAAATCGTGGCGCATGGAAAGTTCAAAGTCTGTGAGGTCGTGAGAAGGTGTGACCTTGAGCGCTCCAGTCCCAAAATCCATAGCTACTATCGGGTCCGCGATGATTCTAAGTCTGCGGCCCACAAGCGGCAGGATAGCAAATTTCCCCGTCAGATGACTGTAGCGTTTGTCATTCGGATTAACCGCGACGGCCGTGTCACCCAGCATGGTTTCCGGGCGCGTTGTCGCGACGATTAATGCTTCATCGGAGTCTTCAACCGGATACCGGATGTGCCACAAATTCCCCGCGGCTTCTTCGTGTTCGACTTCAAGATCGGAAAGGGCCGTATGGCAACGAGGGCACCAATTTACAATGTAGTCCCCCCTGTAAATTAAACCGTCCTCATAAAGCTGGACAAACACCTCTCGCACAGCGCGGGACAGCCCGGGATCCATAGTAAAGCGTTCACGATCCCAATCACATGAGGAGCCGAGTCTTTTGAGCTGATTGATGATTACCCCGCCGGAATGCTCCTTCCAGTTCCAAACGCGCTCTATGAATTTCTCTCGGCCAAGGTCCTCTCGCTTCAGGCCCTCCTGCGCGAGCTGCTTTTCCACAACGTTCTGAGTGGCAATGCCCGCATGGTCGGTTCCCGGCATCCAGAGCGTGTTGTACCCGTTCATGCGGTAATAGCGGATCAAAATATCCTGGAGCGTATTGTTCAGCGCGTGGCCCATATGCAGAGAGCCGGTGACGTTCGGCGGAGGAATGACGATTGAATATTCTTTGCCTGTCTTGTCGTCGCCTGCGTGGAATAACTTTTCTTTTTCCCAGAAGGAATACCAGTGTTTTTCTATGCCGGCCGGATCGTAAGCCTTGGGCAACAGATCCTGATCCATCGGAAGCTCCTAACTAGCGTCTAGATTGGTTTTGACAAAAACAAACTTAAAATATATCATTCAACCTGCCGGAAAACAACCGCCCGTAGGCTGTTTTCCTTCTCTCGTGTAGGGGCGGGGCTTGCCTCTGCCCAAGCGGGGGCGCAGCAAGCGGCGCCCCTACAAACAGGATGTTGGCGGGGGGAATCTTTACGGTTTTCCGGGTTGGGTCCAAGATCTTTTATGAGGGCTCGAAGAGGTTTTTAGTGACCAGGAGCTGGTTATCTTATCTCATTATGACGACTCTGATATTGATCCTGCCGACGATTACTGCGGCCCAGAGCTATAATCCTCTTACGAGGCAATCTTTATTTTTCCACGATCGTTCTCCCAAGAACTCAGTCTTAGAGCTTGGGATAGGGTATTCCTTCGGATTTGACTGGATCTTATTCCGTGACGGAGACAACGCCAACTTTCCCCCCACAAAGATGGATATCCCCCTCGACAGTCTTGCATTTGGCCTTCAGGGACACACTTTTCTGACTGACGACTTGGCTGTGAGAGTTCAAGGCTGGGTCAACATACCGCAAAAGCTCAGGAGCGACTTCGTCCTATATCCCGCGACGCCGACCGTTACACCCGGCTTGACGCCTGCGACTACATCCTGGGACTCGTCGGCTCGATACATTGAAGGCGATCTGGCGGCCAGTTATTTCTTCGGATTGTGTGGAATGCCTTATGCCGCGGGACTGACGGCGGGTTATCGTTATATTGATTTGAGTTACGATTCAGTACAGGTGAGCGCGCCCTCCGGGACTTTTCAAGGCCATTTTCAGGTTCACATCCCTTATTTGGGCGTTTATTACGGCCATACCGAGCTTGTGGGCTCCACGTTCAGGTTGGATATCCTCGCGTCTCCGATTACGCTGGCTCGCCTTGATTCGAATCGGTACCAGGTCCCACTCCCGGTACGGATTAGCGGAACCTCGGTCACCGGATTTTGGTTTGAAACGCTTTTTGAATTTTCCGTGCCTACTTCCAGCGGAGTGTTTTTCGGCACGTTCGCTAAGTTCAATTACCTGGAGCTAAACGGCGGGGCCACCATGATGGACGCCACAAAATCCACCCGATTTTCCATGGATTCGCGCAAACCCCTCTTTGTAACTGGCCTAAATTTGTCTTATAGGTTTTGATTGCTACATTTTTCAATATCTTGTCACGTGCATTCTCTTGTTAGACCGGCTGGCCGCTGCCACGTCAGCACCCGATTGATCGCGCTGAGCAAAATCAAAATTAAACCCTAGACTTCAAAGATCGCGGCCAGACCTATAAAGGCCGCGCCACAGGCCATTTTGCGATGAATCAACAACGGCATAAGCAATGCGAGTCAAGACCGTTGGATAAAGACCAAAAGTCGAAAATCCATCAAGTATTCTATTTTGCACACGTCTGCTGGCTGGCGGGTTCACCGATCCCGGCAATAAATTGCTTCGAGACCGGCCTTGAGCTCTCTCATCTTTTGGCATAAGTCACTCTTTTTGGTAAAAGGACCGTACCAACTGTCGACACGGCACCATACTTTACGACCATCCCACTCCAGCTGCCAGTTATTGCCGTTTGTAGGCACTGGAGTGGTAACTACCCATTCATTTGCGGGTCGGTATTCGTAACTTTCAGCATACCTACCATCTTTTGTGGGAATCCATACCGATTTCACACCTACCAGATAATGATTCATCGCCGGACCTGCCTGGACAGGTTTCTCACCGCGCGACCAAATGTAGCCGCCGAGTAGTCCAACTCCTACGAGTATCAGGGCTCCAGTAATTAGGGCCGCAGTGGATATGCTCGCAATAAGCGCAGTAGAGGCAGCCAATGTTTCAGTGCTAACCATTGCGAGAGCCTCTCCGCCGACTGTTCTGACCGCCTGTGCGAGCACTCTTCTTGATGCGCTGCCGAGTGCCTTCCGGAGCGTCGGATTTGTCAACAATCTGTTCACATTACGACCAAAAGTGCCTTCACTCCATTGCACCCCCACCCGCGTAGTTGCCTGGATGAAAGATAATTTGTCATTCATTATCAGCCTTGCCACTTGCAGGACTTGCTGATCTGCTGGACTAAGCCATGTTGGCATTGCGACCTCCTTTCCAGATGCACTTGGCTGCTCCATACGTATAAACGGTTAAGTCAGACACTTCTTTCTGGATAAGAACTTGGCGTTATAGCTTTCGCGATTGCTGCGAATCACCCCATCCCCACTTATACAGACGTGATCAATGGTCTGAGGGGCCTTCAGCTGGACTACGCCCGTCATGTACTCTCCTGTTCACAGATCGTCCAGATGTCGCGGCAAACTTTTGAGCAGACAGTTCGCAAAGAAATGGGGTGGGTTGTGACAGGCCGAACGCGGACGACTACCGCGCGGTTAGACCGCCTCCCCTCTAGGGCAGAATTGCTTGTGACTGGACCCGGCGCTTCCATGAACTTCCCCCGCCTACAGATTGGAACTTACTGAATTCCGGGTCGAAATAGACTGTAACTTTCAGTGGATTGAAATATAACTCACCGTCGTATTCCAGTCAAACTAATATTATTAGCGGCAAGAAATGGCAATCCCCTTTAGATTTAACCGAGACTCTCAAGATGGCGGCATGTAATACGAATTCGCCATAAGAAATGTAACATTGCCGTCAGTTGTCATTGCGAGCGCAGCGAAGCAATCTCGCTTTGGTGGCCAATGAGATTGCTTCGTCGTTTCACTCCTCGCAATGACAGCGGACGTCGCGATGTTATGAAAATAATAGCGAATCGCTATAAGTCGGAGGGACTGTCCCAAGAGCAGGAAGCCCAGGGCGCGTCTTCGAGCGACGTTGTCATCCTCTTTCGCCGCTGATCGCTCGCGTCCACCTACGTGTGTTGATTCTGCTTTGCAGGCTTTGCCAGAAATGCCTGTTTGGCGTGCCGATCAAAGCCCGCTGATTCATAAAATCGGTATGTTCCTTCATCCTTACGCCCGGTCATTAGCATGATCTTGTAGCAATTTTGGCTCCAGGCATATGAAAGAGCTTGACGAAGCACGGATCGCCCATAACCTTTTCTTCTGAAATCCCTATGTGTCACAACGTTTTCTATGACGCCGTAAGGACGACGCCCGCGTGTGAGGTTCGGAATTATGGCCAGCGTGCAGGAGGAAATCAATTTGTTGTCAATGAAGCCACCGAAATACTTCAGCAAAGGATTCTTCTGTATATCCTGCCATAGGGCTTCCAGTACAGTGCGCTGCAGCAAAGGATCGTCGAACGCATGAAGGTGCTGGTAAAGCGAAAGCAGTTCTTCCAGCTCAAATGCAGTGATTTCTCTGATAATCATGTTCATTGGCCGAACAACCTCCGCGCTTGCCCTAAAGGTCGCCGTGTTGAGTCCACCCCGCAAAAGCTTTTCAACCTCCTTTGCTACCATCTCGCCCCGCACACTGGGCGCCTCCGAAATGGTGTCATCCGCATTTATCAGGCGGTCTTTCTTTTCCATGTAGGCGAGTGATGAATTCCGAGCAATCCGTCGATGGAAATGTCTTCATCCAGTAGAGGCCAATGGATTCCGTAGCCCGACGGGGAGATTTCGAAAACATTTCTCTCTTGAGATGACGCCTTTTGAAGCAGAGGAGATATTTCGTCCAGTCGGAATCTTCTTTCCTCACCTTCAATGGTCAAGACCAATGCGTCGCCTTCGAACCTGATATCGCTGATATCATGATGTTGATTCATTGATGTGACCTCCTCTGAAACTCTTCCCACTGCTGCTCGATGTACTCGAAATGCTCATAAATGATTTTCTTTATCTGCCTTCTGTCCGATGGTGAAACATTATAAGCGAAAGCTTCATCAATGTCGAAATTCTGGGGATGTAGCCAATACTTACATTCCATCTCTCCCTTACGACAGTGAACATGTATTGGCTCGTTCCGTTCATTGGAGTAAAAGAATAACCGCCATCCGAGAATTTGGAGTATAGTCGGCATTGATTTCATCCTGCTGTCTAGCATGGAAGCGCCTGCTGCAACTCTTGCTTCGGCGTCTGTGCGCTTTTTACTTATGCTTAGCTTCCGCCAGCGCTGCGGTCAATCCCAATCCGATATAAACAGCGCCTACTACATAGCGTTCAAACCGCAGAAATGTCCGTGTTCCTTTGAGCCATTGGCCGATTGAACCGGCCAATAGAGCGTACAACCCATCCGTGACAACAGCCATGAGCACAAAAATGCAGCCAAGCGTCAATAACTGGAGACTCACCGGACCTTTCGACGAATCAACAAACTGCGGCAGGAACGCGAAAAAGAATAGGGCTGTCTTCGGATTTAGGATCGCGACGAGCACGCCCTGGCGAAAGATGCGCGGCAGGCTTTGGCGCTGGAAAGTCGTCGACTGATGCGCCGGCTCACGTGCAAGAAGGCGGCGCACTCCCAGATAAATGAGATACGCCGCGCCCAGGTATTTGACGATGGAAAATGCAAGCGCTGACGACACGAGTATGACGGACAGGCCAAAAGTCGCGGCTAACACATGGACGAAGTTGCCGACCTCGATGCTGAGCACGGACACAAGTCCGGCCAAACGCCCCTGATCCACACTGCGCGCCACGATGTAGAGCACCGCCGGGCCGGGCGTGAGGAGAAGGATCAAGGCCGCCAACAAGAATACGGGTAAGTCGGATAAACTAAACACAGCGCTACTCCCTCTAGAATTGTTGCTTTCGCTCAGCAAGGGGTCTGGGGCTGGATGGGAAAGGGAAAGTTTCGGGAACCCGCTTTTTGTGTAAAAAGCCGGTTCCCGAACCCTCCGGCAAAAACTCTAATATTTTCACGTTCAAGTGGGAATGTGCCGATTTGTCGTGTGCGGGTACCCAAATCAGTCATTTCGCCTCCTTACGCCGCAATCTTTTAGGAATTTTCGGAAAGGGGGTCCAGGTCCACTGGGCGTGGGGCCAACAATGCACCTTGGCGCCTCTTGCCTGCGGTTAACTTGATGCTTGGACAAGGGCATTGCTCGCCGTGCGCGTGCGCCTTTTATTAATAACATTCGATCTCTTTTCTTCCGGAGAAGAAATGCTTGGGGCGGTTCTCTAAGCTGCCAGTTTTATAAGCGAAATAGTATCAGTTTACCACGGGTCCCCCTACCGTCGCGGAATATCTACACAGCCTTGGTACACCGCTAGCCATATGAAAGTTCTTGCCGGAGGGGCCGGGAACCGGCTTCTTTCAAGAAGCGGGTTCCCGGTGGCCTTCTCAGCGCCCCTGCTGATCCTCTATCAAAACATCCCCGGCCCTATTTTGGTTGCGGCCGCAGGCTGCGTTTTGCGGAAGGGTTTTCCCCCTGGACATCCGCTTTCTGAAAGACACATACTCCGATCACGTCCATAAATTGTATCCTCCCGCAAACGACGCTGCCCACCGCCGCGCTACTTAACCCTGAATTGATGCGCTTCGTCCCTCAGCGCATCCTACGGGACCTCGAAACAATAGTTATCTTTCCGCACCTCGGGGAGCAGCCTGATTTTGCTCAAAACATGAGAAGAAAAGTAGTTACCATATCTTCGTTGGAGTTCGGGCTTTTTCCAATCTTCTCCGGTGACTTTTCCTCGACAGAGGTGTGAGCCGCATCGGCAATCCAGAGAATAGCTATCCGTTCGCTCCATCGCGTAGTCGTGGCGCAATTCCTCGCCCGGTTCGATGTCACGCATTGCGACATAGATGATTTGACCGTCGAAACCAACATTCGGGTCGCAGGAGTGGTTTATGAAGATCGTCAGTCTGTCGACTTCTTCCTTGGAAATTGGACTCAAGTAGAAACGATCGTGAATCTGAAGAGCGAAGTCTCCAACGGTCGCGGTTATCTCAGGAAGCTGATCCGCAGTGATAATATGGCCCGCCTTCACCGCGACCACCTCACCTTGTTCGATCTTCTCCGTAGCAAAAACCCCTCGACCCTGCAAACTATTGGAGCGGACTTGGATTTTCGGGGATCGATAGCATCTGATTTCAGGCATGTCGGTTTGGCCTCCCTCAATCAACTAGAACAAAGCCGTATCTGTTTTGGACATCATTTTTGCTTTGCAGAACCTCACATGGGAGACCCAAGTTTCGCGCTGTCTTGTACACGTCTATACCGAAACTCTGATCGCAAGGCCTTACCTTCTCCGGGGTTGGGCAAGGCTTTCCCTGTTGGGCAGCGCAAACCTTACAAAGATTACAGGTCCGAATTGCAAATGCGAAATAGTAGCCATCAAGGAAAGCAGTTCTTTCGATTTCCAGAACTGCGGCGCTCAATTCTCTCGCATTATTCGAATGAACCAGTAGAATATTGTTATAGCTCTTGATCATTTCCACTCGTTCTTCATAGGTAGTATCTCTGGTCCCACATCTGATGCTGTTCTGAAAGAAGTCCTCACATCCCCATCGACACTTCAACATAGCTCGAATATCGAAGAAAATATCTTTGAGTGATATCATCTGTGCGTTGACTGCCTTGAGCGATTTTGCCAACCCTATATATTTTTCGAATCCGGACAACTTATCTTCCTTTCGTCTTGGGGCTGAGGATCAAAATCAGCGCGGAGCGCAGCCCTGTCGGCCGGCTGCATTTGTTCCGAGGGTCATCCTTGCTCAAACATTTCTCTGTCTATAGTCCCACTACAAACCCGAACCACAGGGCCTCTCATGACGGCCGAGTATCCCGGTAAGAACCGAATGTTGAGTTCACCGCCTGGCATGTGGACGATGACGTCGGAATCGCAGAGGTCGAGTTTGTGAGCGACCGCCGCCGCTGCAGTGGCGCTGCTCCCGGAGGCCAGAGTATAGCCCGCTCCACGCTCCCATATCTCGATTCGGATGTTTCGTCGGTCAAGGACTCCCATGAACTGGACATTGGTTCGGTTGGGGAACCGGGAATCGTTTTCAATCAGAGGTCCGTAGAACCTGGCGATGTCCGCGGTAGGCGCATCGCAGAGCACGACACAGTGCGGATTGCCCACTGTAGCCGCGCAGTACCCGAAAACACGATCCTCCACTCTCATTTGCTCACGAAGAACTTCCCTCGGAGGACCCGTGACAGGTATTTTCGCGCTATCAAAACTGACCTTCCCCATTTCGACGGTCACATTTTTTCCATCAGCGTCAACCGTGCATGTGACAGGGCCCCCGAGAGTCTCGATCGTGAATGGTTGGCGCGGTATTAAGCCCTCGTCCCAAACAAAGCGCGAGAAAATGCGCAGCCCGTTTCCGCTTTTCTCCGCCTCACTGCTATCGGGGTTAAAAATGCGAACTCTGAAGTCACAGGTTTCGCTTGGGAGAGGGCCAAGCAAGACGCCGTCCGACCCTACGCCATAGTTGCGATGGCAAATTAGCTGAATGCTCCTCCGGTCGAGAATACGATCCGGATCGGCCGGCGATATCACGATGTAGTCGTTTCCGAGAGCGTGGTACTTGACGTATCTCATCTTCATCCTAAGAACGTTGCCCCCGAGCAGCGCCTATTGTAAGCGATCCACACGAGTGCTCATCAGCGCCGGGTTGCGAGAGAACCCGAACTTTTCGTAGAGCCCCTGAGCATCTCTCGTCTGCAGCGCCATTTGGGTATGTCGAGTGGCCGGATGATCTGCTATGCAGGCCATGATCCATTTACCAAGTCCTTTTCCTCGATGAGTCGGATCGACAACGATATCCGCTATCCAGGAAAAGACCGTGTAATCAGTAACCGCGCGACCAAATCCGATCTGAACATTCTCATGCAGCAGCGTAAAACAGAGAGAATGTTTGGTTATCGCAACTACAACTTCGTAAGGTCCTCGAACGCCCCAATACGTACCGCGCAAAAGCTGATACGTCCTTTCAGCATCCAGCCTGTTTGCTTCATCGGTCAGAACGAATTCATCTCGTGTCCATTCCATAGTAGCCTCGTAGCCGAAATCGATGATTGTCCAGCCTGTATAGCACATCAGACAGGCGCTGGTCTCCTCTATACGAGAAGTTACCTGGTATTCTTATCGAGGCTTCTTTCGATACGCGAGCAGTCCTAGCATCGCAAGCATAGCGAAGGCTGCGCCTGCCAGAAAAGTGGCCGGAGCGCCGAACGCGCTCCAAAGCGAGCCTGCGACAACACTCGCGAGCAATAGCGCAGCGCCACTGACAAGATTGAAGACGCCAAAAGCGGTTCCACGAAGCTCCTCAGGGGAGGCGTCAGCCACGAGCTTAGCGAACAATCCTTGCGTCAGCCCCATGTATAGCCCCCAGAGCCCGGAGCCGAGCAGAGCGGTCAACGGCGATGCGGCTGCGGCCAATACGACATCTGCGGCGCCCAAAATCGCAAGCCCAGCGATAAGCAGGGTCCGTCGGCTGAGCCGATCCGCGGCGACTCCTGCCGGGTATGCAGTCGCTGTATAAACGACATTCATGACGATCAGCGCCAGGGGCACGTAGCCGAGGGGCAGGCCGACATCCTGGGCGCGGAGCACCAGAAACGCTTCGCTGAACCGTGCCAAGGTAAATACCGCGCCAAGCAAAACGATGAGCCAATAACGAAGCGGTAGCCGAGTGGCGTCGGAAAAAGTCAACGGGATTCGTGTGCCGGAGTTGACACCCGCGCGCTCGGGATCATGGACGCCAAAGACAAGCAGAGCGACGGCAATCAGCGCTGGGACTACCGCAACCCACAGGATCGCTCTGATGTCGTTCGCGAGCCATACCATCAGGACCATTGCAGCCACCGGGCCAATGAATGCGCCGACGGAATCCAGCGACTGACGGAGCCCGTACGCCGCCCCACGCAGCTCGGGACGGGCGATGTCCGCTACGAGCGCATCACGTGGGGCGCCACGAATACCTTTGCCGATCCGGTCGATGAACCGCGCGGCGAACACCCATTCAATCGTGTTCGCCAGTGGAAAAATAGGCTTCGTCGTCGCCGCAAGTCCGTAGCCGAGCACGGCAAGCCACTTGCGCTTCCCAATGTAGTCGCTGATTACCCCGGAAAACACTTTTGTGACTGCGGCGGCGGCCTCGGCGACACCCTCAACCACGCCAATGGTGGTCATGGAGACTCCCAGGATAGTGAACATGAATACCGGCAGCAGGCTGTGAACAAGCTCGGAGGAGATATCCATGAACATCGAGACAAACCCCAGTGCCCAGATGCCTCCCGGCAAAGCTCGGTATGACCCCAACGCGGCTAGAGAGGATTGGCTATTATTCGATGGCGCAGTCTTCATATGGGGAATAATTCCCGCCGACGTGACGGCCTACTCGTCAGCCACGGCGTTTTGCTCTCGACCTGGTTGGGTAAGAGTCAGTTTCACGCAAGCAAGGCTGTAGCGGCTTCTAGAAACGCTTCAGCGGCTCTAATCGCTTGTCGACTTCTTTCTGTCCAAACCCGCAAGAGGATTATACGCTCTGAAAGCAGCTTGGAAAAGAAGTTCTTGATTTATTACACGATTTCGGTATAATAAAATAAAGCTGTTTCATATCGGGAGAATGGAGATGCGACACATTATCGTTTTGTCGGTTGTTTTTGCGCTAATGGCTCTTTTCTTGGGTAACGCGGGAGCGGCCGGTCTTGTCGCTATGGGCAAGGAACCGTGCGACTGTCCGTCTTTGGTTGCCCGTGGAATAATTCCTGACCCTCTAAACAGGCTTGCCGATATGCTCTATTTTCCTCAAGTAGCCTCCGCGCTGGATTCGGTCGCTGTGGAGGTCAGATCCATGCTGGCCCAGCCGGACGAGGGAGCGACGGTTGAACCGGAGGAAGAGGCTAAGGAGCCCAAAGAAAAATCCACTATAGAGGAAAAGCCCGAAAAGCCTGCCAAAGAGGCGATTCGTCCCTCAGCAAAAAAGAAGGCTGTCGCGCAATCGAAGAAACCGACTCAGAAAAAGAAAAAGCGTGTCAAAATGCCCAGCCGGACCATGTGATTTTGTTTCTTTTGCTCAGCACGTAGTCCGGGGGGCTTTTTCTTGCAAGAAAACCGCCCCCCGGCCCCCCTGCAAAGAACTCCCATATATACGCGGATTATGCCGCGGCTTCGTCATTTCGGAGGTCTTGGGGTCATCGAAGGGTCGCCGATTGGTTCTGATAACTCCAAAAAGCCGTGGGTAGATCCCCGCCACACCCAAGAGCCAGAAAACCGTCGTTACGTTGCAGAGAAAGTATGTCTTTTCGTAATCTTGAGAGCATCTCCGGACACTACGAAGGTCAAGCCGATTCTATTGGATGTCCAGCGGCGTTATCGGGCCACTGTCCTTCGTCACCCCCAACCTAATCGGCCTGGGTGGACCTTTTTTTGGAATTGTAGCTTCCACCCACAATTGTTCTCCATGTGCGCGGCGAGATGGGTCGGGAATGTGTTCGGGAATGAAGAATGCCACAGATGGCGACAGAACAGCTACTTTTTCGCCGCCGATCTTATCATAGTGCACGCGCAAGTCCGAGGAACTGCGTGAAACATTTTCCTGCTTCACAGCCAGTAAACGGCCGTTTTCGAC
>Ga0172371_10002517_pt1 | contig 29060 bp, 25 predicted proteins | sample Lak12m_FD_114543 | JGI IMG/M metagenome (GOLD analysis project Ga0172371, IMG submission 114543) | Freshwater microbial communities from Kabuno Bay, South-Kivu, Congo - kab_022012_12m | ecosystem: Environmental > Aquatic > Freshwater > Lake | place: Democratic Republic of the Congo: South-Kivu...
CAAGACGCTGATGCCGCCGAGCCCTGAGGCGACCGTGGAGGTGGCGATGATCGCAGCCTGAGGCGTCACGAAGCGAGGATGACCCTGCGGTCTTCCTCGTACACCACTTGACGGGACGCGGCCACGGGACCCTTTGGCTGGAGGGGATGTGCTTGCTGGAGCAGGGGCTCATCCTGCGCACGCAGGACCGCTGGGATGAGGCGCTCGAAGTCCTCGACCAGGCCGCGTCGCGTCTCTCGATGGCGGGCCAACGGGATCGCGAGGCTCGGGCTGCGCTTGCCGCCATGGTCTGCCTGCGATCGCTTCAGCGCTTGGATGAGGTGGTGAGTCGGAGCGTCGGGACTCGTCAGCTCTACAAGGAGCTAGACAGACCGGAGGGTGCAGCTGCATCGCTGCGGATGGCAGCCCATGCGCTACTCCGGAGCGGGCGCTCACGTGAGGCGCTGCCCGCCTTCGATCTGGCGCGTCAGGAGTTCGAGGCCCTCGGGAGCATGGGCTACGTGGCCGACTGCCTCGAGGGGAGAGCAGCCGCCGAGGAGTCACTGGGACTTGCCGAAGAGGCGCTCGCAAGCAACTCGGAAGCGACCGCAGTCCGCGCCCGGCTGCTTGACGACCCAGCGCACGCACGGTTCGGTGACCCTGGCTCGGCGGCCGCGGGGCGGGCGCGGCGCGGGCCGGAGGAGAGCCTGCGACTGCTTCTGGACGGCCTGAACACCGACCGGCGCTACGCCACTCGGGAAGACGGCCTGTGGGTGGCGTCGGCGCTGCAGTACTTCCTTGATGTGCCCGCGGAACGGGGGCACCTCGTCCTTGAGGTCCTCGACATCGAGGGTCACGAACACAGCCTCCGGGTGCGTCCGCTGCTCGATCAGGACTTCGAGTCGCGTCAGGACGGCAGTCAGGTCATCACGTGTGTCACCAAGGACGGCCGGATGGCGGGCATCGCCCTGCCGGCCATTGCGGATCGCACCGCTCTTCCGGCGATCGTCGAGCTTCTTGACCCATCATTGGACTGGCTTCCAGATGTGAAAGCTTGAGCTGGCTTCACGGGACTGCCACGTAATGACCTATCAGGAGAGTGAAGGCGCCAAGCGACCCCGATAGGAGGCAGCCGAGATGGCCGATGTCGACCGTGATCCGAGGGACCTCCCGACTCGAGTGTACGGCCAGGCGGTCATGGCGCCGCAGATGCGTGCGGTCCCATGGTACTACCTGTTCGACACGTCCGCGTCGATGAACGGAACCAAGATGGGTCGGGCGAACGCGTCTCTCGCCGAGAGCGTGCCGCTGCTCCTGGAGCGTGAGCGCACCCTCGGCGCCCGCATCGAGATCAAGCTTCTTCAGGTCGGTGGTACTGCGACATGGCTCGCCGACAACGCTGCGCGACCGAGCGATTTCAATCCTCCGCGCCTCGAGTCGAACGGCCGCACGCCTTTCGGCGCCGCCTTCGACCTCCTCGCCATCGAGATGGCGCAGCTGGCGGCTCGGCAGAGCGAGAGGCGCGACGTCTTGACGCCGGCGGTCCTCATTGTCTCGGACGGTCAGCCGAACGACGAGTGGGAGGAGCCGCTCGAGCGGTTCCTGGCCACCGCGGCAGGCCGGTCATCCCGCCGTGCTGCCATCGCCATCGGGGACGACTGCAAGCGGGACATCCTCGTCCGCTTCACCGGCGACGCCGAGATGGTCTTCGCCGTCACCGAGCTCTACGAGATCCCCAACATCATCCGGTCGTGCACGCTCACGTTGACGCGTCTCGCAGCGACCGGGGTCCGGCGCGCGGCCAGCGACGGCGCGACCGCGACGGCCGGTGGCATCTCGGAGGACTTCTATACGCGATTCGTCGACGGGTTCTCGTCATGACCGGCATGCGCGAGATCGAGTCCCATCCTTCGCATGCTGATGAAGCGCGTTCCCGCTCTTCCCGCTTGACGGCGCAGACGGCTCTCGAATCGGAAGGGGCGCGGCCGCCGGCAGGGACTCTGAGAACGCTGTCCGTGACGGCGACCGGCGCGTCGCACGCGGAGACCTTGAGTGGCAGTCAGGATGCCTTCGTGGTCCGCTCGCTGCTCGGTCGGCCAGACGTGGTCGGAGCGACGGTCGCAGACGGACATGGTCATCCTCAGTACTGGCGGTCCGACATCGGCGCGCATCTGGCGGCCGCGACGCTCGTTGACGAACTCGAGCGGGTCGCCGGGGCCGCGAGCGGGAGGTCGGCATTGCAGCTGGACGAGCTGATGGGGGATCGCATCGCTGCGGCTCTCGTGCGCACGTGGAGAGAAGAGTGCGGTCGGCACCTTCGCGAGCATCCCATGGTGCCGGCCGACTACGCGAGCATGGCGGAGGTGCTTTCCCCGGACGAGTTGCAGCACGCCACACTACTGCCGCTTCTGCTCTACGGTACGACGGCTCTCGGATTCTGCTTGTCGCCGGAGTGGCTGCTGGTCGGTGGCGTGGGAGACGGGGAGATCCTTCACGTTGACTCTCTCGGCAAGGCGACGTGCTCCCTGCCGCCGTCCGGCGCACTGTTCGCCAACGTGACGAACTCTCTGTGTGAGAACGATCCCACGGCGAACTGGCGGAGTGCCGTAGTGCCCCGGGCGTCTGCAGAGGCCTGTCCCGTCCTGGTTCTCGCAGCGACCGACGGCTTCACCGGCGCCTTTGCGTCGGGCGCGCTCGAGGCCGCGGTGGAGCGTCTGACGGATGTTCTCGTCACGAGGGACCACGAGGCGCTCGAGCGCGAACTGTGGGAGCAGGTCGGTGAGGCGCAGCGATGCGTGGGCGACGACGTGACGGTCGTGGTCGCCTACGACGAGCCGGCGATCCGCAGGCTGAGCTCGTTCGTCCGTCGCGCGGATGCGCGCACCGTCCCCGTCGCGGCAGCGGTGGTGGATGCGCCTGCTGCCCCTGTGACGGGTGAGGAGACGCCATCGTGACGCTGACGGCGGAACTGCATGACGGAGATGTCGTGAAGGGCCTGCGCTCCGGCACGGAGTGGCGCGTGACCCATCGCCTGGGAGAGGGCGGTGCGGGGGTCGTCTACGCGGCCGTCGCACCCGACGGCACTCGGTGCGCGGTCAAGCTCTTCCGCGACTCTTACCTCCAAACCGATCCCGATGTGGAAGTCCGTCTCCACCGCTTCACGGACGAGGACCCCCCCTCGCCCGCCTTCGTCTGGCCTCGCGAGGCGGTGAACCGCAACGACGGTGACGCACCCAGCCTCGGCTACCTGACGGAGCTTGTAGAGGGCGCCGTGGCGGCGAACCGGCTCTTCCAGGTGAATGGCACGGGCACAGGCCCTTCTCTCGAGGTTCGCGCCACCGCCGCGATCGAGCTTGCGGATGCCGTGAGCCTCCTCGGCCTCAAGGGATACGTCCACAAGGACCTCTCCGGCACCAACGTTCTGGTGGACCCGGACGAGGGCAGCGTGCGCATCATCGACTGGGAGATGTGCGACGTCGAGGGATCGGCGCAGGTCGTCGGGACGCCTGGCTATCAGGCGGTCGAGTCCGTTCGCGATCACGCTCCGCAGTCGCGGCAGAGCGACTTGCACTCTCTTGCGGTGCTCATCTTCGAGATCCTGCTCGGATCTCACCCGCTCCGGGGTGAACGGTTCTGGTCCTTGCCCTTTCCCAATGACGATGACCTCGACGAGGTGTTCGTGCGGGATCCCGTGTTCGTCTTCGACCCGGACGACCGACGCAACCGCGCCCTCACCGCGCAGGACGACCCCTACAACGAGTGCGGAGGGCTTGCGTCGGTGTGGTGGCCGGTGTACCCGGCGTATCTGCAGCGGCTGTTCCGGCGCGCCTTCACCACCGCGATGGGCGACCCCGGGCAGCGCGTCCAGGCGACGATGTGGCTGGGTGCGGTGCTCCGCTTCCGCGACAGCCTGGCGCCTTGTCCAAAGTGCGGCAACCTCAACTCGCTCGATGTGCTCCTCGACGGCGCGTCGCACATGGGGTGCTGGAGCTGCCAGTACGCAGGCGAGCAGGTCCCGCGGCTGGTAGTGGGGGGCCACCTCGTCGCTCTCCGGCCCGAGGGGGTCGTCAGCGCTCACCGTGTGGGCATACGGTCGTTCGACTGGAAGACCCCGGTCTTCGAGGTCACGCAGCATCCGGAGAGCGGCGAGCCCATGCTCGCGAATGCCAGTGCCGTGCCCGCCGTGCTCACGTCGCCCGTAGGTGAAACGCGACAGATCCGGCAGGGTCAGGCGATTCCGGTCAAAGGACTGCCTCACGGCACGCTCATCCGGCTCGGGCGCTATGAGGCGATGGTGGCGCGACATAGTGAGAACTGAGCTGTTCCGCCGGGTTCACATCCGATTTCGTCGTCGACCTATTCGGTAGTGGACCAAGTGGTCAGGCAGGAAGGATCAAGATGAGCTCCTGGATCTTGCAGCAGCAGCAGCAGCGCGAAGCGGCCCAGAGGAAGGCTGAAGAGGCCGAGCGCCGTGAGGCACGCGGACGCATCGAGGCCGTGCGGGCGCAGACCGATGCGCTGGTTGCTGTGGAGTCGGCGGTGGCCCGAGAGCGTGCCGAGCTGATCGAAGCGTGCGACCGGACGCTCGCGGCGAGCGACGACCGGCGTGCGTCGGAGGTCGCGATCGCCGAAGCGATCGACCTTGAAGAGCGCCTCGATGCGCTGCGCGCCCACATGGTGGAGAGCGCTGCGTCGGCGCTCGGGACCGAGGTGATCCAGCTCGTTGCCGTTCCGGCGAGCGTGTCGCAGCCGCACGAGGCTTCCTCGGCGACCGGTCTGAATGAGGAGCGGGCGTACGAGGACGCCAGGGCGGAGCTCCGCTCGGCGATCGAGAAGGCGCGCGCGGCGTCTACCAAGGCCGGCAGTGTCCGTCGGTCCCCGCACGCCTCCGCGCTTCGTGAAGATGCCAGGCCGGCGGCGCCGAGGGCCGATGGTGCGGCCACCACAGCGCGGGCCCGCAGTGAGATCCGCGCGGCTGCTGCTGTCTCGCGGGGCCGGGCGGCGCAAGCCGCCGTCAAGGCCGGCTGCGCCGCGCTGGCGGCCTGTATCCCGGCACTGCCGAAGTCCGCCCGGGGTCCCGTCGCCGACGAGCTCGCCACTCTGGGGCAGTTGGCAGCCCATGACGCGACCACCGCGGCGACAGCCCTCGCAGATCTCCAGGCGCGAGTGTTGGCCCTTACCATGAGTCACGCCGAAGAGCGTCGAGTGCGACGCTCGCTCCACCGCAGTTGCGCCGCCAAGCTCGACCGTCTGACCGCTTCCGCAGATGCAAGGCCCGCCTTGGCCGCGCGCGCGTGGGACCTGCGCGGCAGGTTGGCCGGCGCCCTGTCGGAGTCATCCTTGGACGACCTGCGGGCGATTCTCGATGAGGTAGACGACCTCAGCGCCGCCGCGGAGGAAGCAGTCGCGGCAGAGGAGACGAGGGCGACGGTGGACGCCCTCATGAGCGCGTTCGAGAACGCCGGATACCAGGTCGGCGAGGCCGATGGAGGCTCGTTCGTGGCCCGGGGGAACGGGGATGTGGGGCTGCGCGTGGCCGCCGATTCGTCGGGCAATGTGCGCACCGAGGCCGTGCGGCTTGAAGTCGCGAGCCCCGTGGACGCCGACGGGGTGTGCAGGACCGTTGACGATGCGCTGGACGCCATCCGGCGCGACGCCAGTCTTCCCTTCGTGCTCGCAGAGAAGGCGCGCCACGTGCCGCAGCCCGCTGCGGAACTCGAGTTCGTCGACCCCGGGAAGGTCGCTTGGCGTGCCGCGCCCGCTCAAGCGGCGGCGCCAGCTGCGAATGCTCTCTACCACGAGGAGAGGAACCGATGAGCGACGCGCCACAGATGCCCCGCTGGCAGGAGGAACTCCGTCGGCTGCGCGGGATGAAATCCGTGATCGTGATCACGGGCAATGTGAAGGACTCTGTCCCACTGGCTCGCGCCGGCGCGGACCCGGCGCTCACGGGTGATCTTCGTGTTGCAGTCCTCGCGACGCTTGCCGGCAGCGATGTCGGCCCGTATCCCGTGACGGGCGTGCTGCACCAGGTGGATGGGCTGGTCTTCGGTGACGACGTGATCGGCGGTGTGGACGGCGCCGAACCCATGCGCGTCCAGTTTGGCAGGATGTGCGACAGTGGTCAGACGGCCGGCTCAAGCTCGGGCGGCCGCGCCGGGCGGCCCGTCGATGGATCGCTGCTTGGTCAGCTGGCCAGTGTACGCGCCGTGCTCCGCCAGACCGCCGTTCCGTGTGCCTTCATCCTGGAGCGTGCCGGGGAGACGTTCGGCGATGCCGCAAGCCCGCGGAACGCGGAGCCGGAGGCGTGGCTTCAGATGCTGCGCTGCGCCGTAGAGGCGCAGACTGCGGCGACCGGTTCTGCAGTGCAGGGCGTTTCGCCGCGCTTGCAGAACCTGCTGATCGTCGTGGCCGACCGGATCGAGGACCTTCCGATGTTCCTCTGGCGCGAGAACGCATTTGTCGGGCACATCACTCTCGGGCGCCCGGAGCGCGCAGACCGGCAAGGATACCTCGACCGCGTCCTCTGCGACGAGGCGAAGCGGAGCATCGCGGTCACCGATCTGGTGGACGTCACAGACGGCATGCAGTGGCGTGACCTCGCTGCCGTCCGCGATACTGCTCATGAGACGCTCGCCGCATGGCGCCGCGACTCGTCCCTGCCCCAGCCAACGGCGAACGCCGTCGTCAACTACGTCAAGTTCGGGCGACGTGCCTCGCAGTGGGACCAGCTCGACCTCGACCGGCTTCATCGGGCCGAGGACTTCCTCAGCCAGCGCGTCAAGGGCCAGAAGGCCGCGGTACGTGCTGCGGCGGACATGTTGCGCAAGGCCACTACCGGCCTCAACGACGCGGATCGCCTCACGCCCATGTGCCCGCGCGGCATCCTGCTGCTGGCCGGCCCTACGGGCACCGGCAAGACCGAGCTCGCGCGCGCAATCGCGGAACTGGTCTTCGGCACCGAGGATGCACTTCTGAGGCTTGACATGAGCGAGTACAAGGCTGCGCACGCAGAGGCTCGCCTCGTCGGAGCTCCTCCTGGGTACGTCGGCTACGAGGGCGGCGGTCAGTTGACCGGTGCGATGCAGGAGAACCCGTTCAGGGTCGTGGACTTCGATGAGATCGAGAAGGCGGACCCGTCGATCCTGGACAAGCTGCTCCAAGTGCTGGAGGACGGCCGGCTGACCGACGGGAAGGGCAACACCGCCTACTTCTCCGAGAGCATCGTGATCTTCACCACGAACGCCGGCGTGTACGAGAGAAACGCGCGTGGCGAGCTTGTCCTCGACGGGGACGGTCGCGCAATCCTGAGGGTCGATCCTGCGGTGCACACTGACTACGCGGACGTTCGAGAGCGTGTGCTTGCCGGGGTGGAAGACTGGTTCAAGGTCGAGATGGGCAAGCCCGAGTTGCTCAACCGTATCCCCGCGCACGGGCGCGTTGCCTTCGACTTCGTACGTGAGGCAGTGATGCGCGAGATCCTCATGGACAAGATGCTGCCCAACGTGGTCATGCGTGTGCGCACGGAGAACGGCGCCGAACTCGTCCTTGAGCCCCAGGTGGTGGACCTCCTGGTCGCCACTGCGGGCAGTGATCCGTCCGTCGGCGGACGCGGTGTGAGCAAGCTCATCGACGCGGCGATCGCGACGCCGCTGTCGCGCCTGGTCTTCGACGTCGCTCGACAGCAGTCTTCGCAGGGTGGCAGCACGAGGGCGTCGCTGCGCAGGGCTCTTGCCGGGATGACCGTGACGTTCACCGGTCTGACGCCGCCTTGCGCCGAGAACGACTACTCCTGGGAGGCGGCCTACCGCCTCGATCGTCCGTCAGGCGTAGACGGACGGAGCGAAGCCACCTCGGAGGACGTCAGGTGAACCGGCCGACCGACAATGGGCACGCCAAGAACCTGGGACGGGTCGTGCCGCTCCCCTTCGACATCGACGCGGCCGGCTGGGCCTTCCCAGTGGAGGGGCTGGGTCCTGGGGCGCGAGTGTGCCTGTGGGTTCGCGGCTGCTCGCGAAGTCCTCGCTGCCCCAAGTGCGTGAGCAGCGAGCTCTGGGCACCGGGGCGCCGCACACCGGTGCGGGAGGTCGCGGAGCAACTTCGTGCGCCGCTGCGTGCCGCCGCGGGACTAACGATCAGCGGCGGCGAACCGTTCGACCAGGCCCGCGAGGTCCTGCAGTTGGTGCGCGTTGTACAGTCACTCGCAGGTGACGTCGAAGTGCTCGTCTACTCGGGGTACCTACTTGAGGAGCTCTCTACCGTCGGCGAGCCCGCACGGCGGCTCCTCCAGGAGATCGACATCCTCGTCGATGGCCCGTACGACGCCGACGCGGGCGACCGGTTGCGCTGGCGGGGCAGCGACAACCAGCGCGTCCATCTGCTCTCAGCAAGGGCTGAGAGGCATCGCACGGAGAGTGACAAGCCATGGGATGAGCCGCGGCCCCTGCGTGTCCAGGATCTCGGCGGCGGGGAGTTCCGGATCATCGGGATTCCGAGGCGCGGCGAGGCGGCCCAGCTTCAGTCAGCTATGAATCGTGTTGACTGTCAACGGAAGCCGACGGCTCATGGAAAGGGGGAGTCGTGGCAGAAGCGGTGAAGGTGTGCCCGGCCTGCGGGGAGCAGGCCTTGCTCTTCGAGGACACTTGCGGGTGTGGCGCTGATCTCAGCAGCGTGCCGCCGACCCTCCCAGGCGCGGTCAGTGCCGACGATGCTAGATCGGTCCCGTCGCCGACTGGCACTCCGATTGAGCAGCCGGCTGCAGTGGACGAGCACGGGCAGAGCGCCGAGAGCGGCGCCGGCGTCCTTCAGTCGGCCGCCGAGCAGGCTCCGGTCTCGCTTTCCGGCGTACCGGACGGCAGGGCTTCGGCGGCTCCAGCAGGCGAAACCATTGTTCTGGAGCTGGTCGCCGACGCGCGCCAGCGGTTCACGATGCGCTCGGGTCAGACGGTCGGGCGCGGCCGGGACGCGGACGTCTGCCTGGCCGGCTTCGCAGTTCCAGACGACATCTCGCGGGTTCACGCAGTCCTTGAGCACCGACCGACCGGCTGGTACGTTCGTCATGTTGGACGGGCCAACTTCATCGTCGTCGACGGCCAGCGGTATCGGGATCGAGACACTCAGGTGCCGCTGGTAGACGGGACGGTTCTCGCGCTGACCTCGACCGCCTTCGTCGTGCGGCAGTCCTGACGACCGAGCGTACATCGTCTTCGAGTCGGGAGCGGGGGGTGTAGGCTATCGGCGTGCCTGAATCTAGGGCGATCAAGACGACGCTCGAAAGGGGGCGACTGTGTCTGATCTGGTCACACAGGCGTCACGGCTGTACAGCGAGAACAAGACGGAGGAACTACTGAGCTACGCCAGGGCCATTTGGCCTGACGAGGGCGCGGACTTCCCAGAGGGCGTTGGCGAGGTCTGCCGCTTTGCATTCATCAGAAGCTACGAACTCGGCCTGATCGACCAACACCTGTGGCGGGCCAGAGGCAATGCCGCCGCAATCATCGAAGGGGCTCCCTACACCACAGCATGCCTCACGCTGCAGCCCTTCTTTGCCGCCGTTGACCACGCCGTGAAGGGGACGCAACGGGGACATGAACGGGGCTTCGACCAAGCGCGGGAGATACTTGATCTCGTGACACGTCTCGTTCCCCACACCCACCCACGGGCGCAATTGGCCCGAAGACTGCGACGGGAGAAGCTCGCCTACAGCTACCTCATGGAGGCCACAAAGGGCGGACCGCCGGATCAATCGGCGGCGTCGGTGATAGAACGGGCTGAAGCGGAGTACAAGCGAGCTCTCGAGGAGGCCCAGGGCGACGACCGCGGGGCCCTGAAGGTACGCGGCAGCCTCGCCTTAGTCGGCTACCTGAAGCTCGCCGGAAGGAGCAGAGAGGCCGCGGTAGACGACAAGAAGCCGTTCATCGAAGAGACGCTGGACATCTTGAACAAGGCGGTTCAGGCGGGCTACGACGATGTCGTGGGGTGGGCTGCGACGAACCTCGCCGTCATGGCGAAAGGCCTGTTCGAGGGCTGGGCTCCCTATGATGTCGCGTGACCCAGATAGCTATCCTCACTGACCCTGAGCTTCTGAAGTTCCGCCTGTTGGCGGAAGGCATGGCGATCTCGGATGAGGCGAGAGTGCGCTTGGATGAGCTCCGGGGGGAGCGCGACCTCACACCAGCCGACTATGCATCCACGACCGGGCTGATTCTCCGTCTCGAGGATGACGTGTGGGTCAATGCTCCGTTCGCTGATCATAACCCGGAGTTTGTCCGGGCGCCTCGGAGCCGTCTTGCCGTCGATGAGTCGGGGCGCTTCCTGGTCGAGGGCGACGAACTGAGCAGCCGGGCGTGGGTCTGGCTGCCGCCCCGCTACCACGGACGGTTGCTGTCAGGTGGCCAACGCGCAAATGACTTCGTGTTGACTCACGGCGACAGGGCGCGTCTAGCGCCAATCGGCGGTTGCGCGCTGGGCTGCCGATTCTGTGGCATCTCCTATCACGACGAATACCGCCTCAAGCCCGTCGACGCCATGATCGAGGCCCTGGAACTTGCCGTGAGCGATCCGCTGCAGCCGGCGCGGCACATCTTGATCTCAGGCGGGACTCCCATCCCGGACGACGTGCCGTATTTGCGGGGAGTGTACGAACGCGTGCTGGAGGCGTTCCCCGACGTGGATGTGGACATCATGATGGGTCCGGTGGAGGGGTTGCTCAATCTGCGAGGGCTGAGGGACCTGGGTCTGAACGAAATGTCGGTCAACATTGAGTTGGTCAATCCTGAGATCTCACGCGAGCTTATGCCGCAGAAGCATCGCTGGGGCATGGACCGCTACCTCAGTCTCATGTGTGAGGCCTCCGAGGCACTCGGGCCGGGGAGAGTGCGGTCTATCCTGATGGTCGGCCTCGAACCTGCCGAGGACACGTTGGCGGGGGTGCGCGCAGTACTTGACGTGGGCGGCATACCCGTACTCAGTCCATTCCGGCCTGACGGCGCCACGCCGCTCCGCGATGTCGCGCCCCTGCCGGCCGAGGAGTTGCTTGCGATCTACACCGACGCCGCGGATCTGGCGCGGAGCGCCGGTACTCAGCTTGGGCCGACCTGTCCCCCTTGCACGCACAACACGCTCACACTCGTGCGCCCTGCGCAGGGACAGGCCGCCTACAAGTACGCCATTCCGGAGTTGGTGTGAGGTGAGCAGCGTCCTCACGCTCGACGACCTCTCCGACGCGCAGATCTTGCGGATTCTCACTCGCGCGATGGAGTTGCAGGCTGACCCCCGGCGTGTTTCGGGCCGCCCGCGCGTGCTTGGGCTGATCTTCCTCGAGGAGTCGCTCCGAACCAGGGTGGGCTACAAGGCTGCAGCCGCGCGCCTGGGGTGGGAGGCCGTCGAGGTAGTCGAGCGCCGCCACGGGCCGACCGCCATGATCGAGAGCTGGCCGGACACCTTGCGCACCGTGGCGGGCTACTGCGACGTCATCGTGGCGAGGCCCGGCGTCGCGCTGTTGCGTCAGGATGCCGATTCGATTCACCCGTGCGCTCTGATCAGCGGCGGCGATCGCGGCCCCGCAGCCCAGCATCCGTCTCAGACGCTGATTGACCTCCTCGCCATCGAGACGCTCGCCGGGCCGCTGAGGGAGCAACACCTGGCCATCGTGGGCGATCCGCGCATGCGCGCCGTATGCAGCTTGCTTGCGCTGCTGGCGCGCAGGCCGACGAGGAAGCTCTCGCTTGTCGCCGACTCCTCTCACCTTGGCGAACTCCATCTACCCGAGGTGCTGCGAAGGCGAGCGACCATCACATCATGGGACGGCATCGGCGATGCGGACGTGGTGTACGTGGCCGGCATCCCGCACGACTCACTCCCTCTTGAGCGGCGGGACTCGCTGCGAGCGACAGGGGAACGGGCAGCGGTCCTGAAGGCGTCATGCGTGATCCTCTCGCCCATGCCGGTGATCGATGAGATGGACGATGTAGTTCGAATCGATCCGCGCAACAAGATGTTCGAACAGAGCCACCTGGGCCTCTTCGTGCGCATGGCATTGCTCGAGCACGTCGTGGTGAGCAACGGTGAGTAGCGCGGCGTCCAAGCATCCGGGCAACAGCGTCGTTGATCTCATCCTGCGCAGGCGCAGTGTCCGTCACGGCTTCGGGCCTCGACCGGTACCGACGGAGATCCTCGAGCAGGTGGTACGCTGCGGTCTCGCCGCTCCTTCATCCAAGGGGGGAAGTCCCTGGCGCTTCCATGTGGTCACCGACCGTACACTTCTCGCTGACTGCGCTGAGGCAATGGAGACGAGCGAGGGCCTTGACCACTACGTGCCTGGCAGCGCACTGACGGGGAGGCCGACCCCAGGCCTCCCATCCACCGTCATCGAGTCGGCGGCTGTGCTGCGCAACGTGCCGGTCGCCATCTTCGTGGAGGATACGGGCCCGTTCAGCCAGGGGCGAGACGCACTGCTTGCAGCTTCAGCGGAGGCACGTGCTGCCGTGCTCGTAGGCTACACGTTCGAGGTCGTGGGCGTCGGCGCCGCGATTGAGAACATGTGGCTCGCGGCGCTGTCCCATGGCCTTGTCGGCGTCTTCATCGGCGACGTGCTGATTGCCGAGTCCGCCGTGAAGGCCCGTCTCGGTGCAACGGCTGACCTCCTCGGCGCCTTGGCTCTCGGCTACACGCATGAGGCAGAGCATGGACACATGGTCCGAAACAGCGACGAAGGCAGTGTGCTCTGGCACCCGCCGCGGTGACCCAACCTGGATGCGCGTCGCAATGGCGGTGCTAGGGACTGCGAGATGTCGACGTTCAAGCGGGATGCGCACAAGTGGATGCCAGGGCGCGCGCTTCTCTCAGCACGTTTGCTCGGTGGTCGTGCCACCATGCGTCCCCCAGGATGTCTCGAGCTGCGGTCTCGTAGACTAGCTCGATGCGATGCAGCAGCGGCGAGGGTGCAGGTCGATCAAGTCGCGAACGCCATTCCTGATGGCAACTGCAGTCGAAACCCTCCAGTTGTTGCAGCAACGCGACGTCCCCTGTTGCACGGTAAGCATCTAGTGCGGTGAGGACCGCCGCCTCGCAACCGGGGCACGTGGTGGGTGAGGCGATGATTTCGCTTAGCAGAAGATCACCCTCATAGGCCTTGTACCAGGAGATGTTGACCCTCTCGGCGAGCCCTGGACCCAGTCGCGACAGCACTTCTACCAACGACCACAGGGACGGCGGCGAGTAGGCCCCGCGTCTCCAGAGCCACTCGACGAAGGTGAAGCTCTTCACATGTACGGGGAGGAGCACGCACTCGTCGCTCCCGCGGGCAAACGCCCAGCGAATCGACGCCACCGCGTCGTCGATGGCTTCGGACTCTGTCAGGAGCGGCGCGCCGAGGAGCACGTTCGTCGCACTCGTGACCCCGTGGCGCCGCAGCAGCCCGACGGCTGAGACATAGTCAGGCAGACGCATTGCCTTGTTGACGCAGTACTTCAGCACCACCGGGTCCGCCGATTCGAGTCCTAGGCCGATTCCGGGCTGCCTGTCATCGAACACGTCCTTGAAGGATGCGACACCGCGTTCGGTGAGGTTGTCAGCACGCGTCTCGCACAGGACGCCGCGCGTCTTGACCGATCGCGCCAACTGGAAGATGCGGTCTCTCGCCCTCCGTGGCACCTCCCAATCGTCGAACATGCTCCCAGAAGGCGAGATGAGCAATAGGGCGTTGTCCTCGGGGTCGACGCGAGCGAGTCCTCTCCGGACGGCGGCCACCATCTGCTCTTCGGACGCCGGAGAGGACACGCCGTAGTTGCACATCGTGCAACCACCGCGCGCGTCGTAGCGGCAGCCGCGCGTCCTGAACCACAGATAGACGAAAGGACCGCGCGGGACGACCTCTCGACGCAGCGCAACGTCCAGGCTGGGTTCAATGCGCGGGCGAGCCTCACGCAGGCGCGAACACACGGTGTCCAGTAGGATGTTCGCTGCGGAGTCATGCATGGGTTGTCTGCGCCGTTTCTCTCCAGGGGGAAATGACGTGGGGATGCACAGCCGGTCCGTTGATGCCGCAGGCAGATTATACTGTGTCTGCGATGGGCCTCGAGGTCACATGGACCGGCTGAGAGGATCGGGAAGACGACCCACGTGGCTGGGATCATGGCAATCGACCGAGACGCACAAGCCCGCGATATCGCCGCGAGATTTGGGCGGAAGAGACTCATCTGGGTGGGAACCCGCGGGATTGATGCCGAGCCGCTCCTTGAGTTCGATGCGCTCGACGGTGTTGTCTCTCTCATCGCCCCTATGGAGGGACTCGTGGCGGCGGGTCTCCAGCAGGCGTGCCTGGAGAGCCTGAGTCGTCGTCGCGTCGATCTCGACTTGTACGACGTCGACCTCGACTCAAGCGCCGCCGCCCGTGAGTTGCACCGGGGCCTTTTCGCGCAGTTGCAGGAGCCGTGCTGGCTCGTCGCCTATCGCCCGACCGCGTTTCTCCACTCGGCGCACTATCCGCGAAGCGCGTGGTGCACGTATCTCGGCATGTTCGCAGGCCATGCCAGCGCGTTTGACCACAAACCCTGGGTCGAGAGTGGATTGCGTTCGCGGGGGATTCCCACAATTCCGTGGGCGTACTATCACGACGACGACATCAGGGCACTGGCAAGAGCCATGGGCGTGCGTGAATACGTTCTGCGCGCCAACTACTCAGATGGTGGGGCAGGGGTGATGCGTGTGCCGGCTGATGCAGATCCAAAGGCCTTCATCCCGCGCCACACGGGGGGTTTCCTGGCGGCCGCACCTCTGCTGCAGCCAAGCGTCCCTCTCAACGTCTCAGGGTGTGTCTTCCATACCGGCCATGTGACGATTCGCACGCCATCCGTTCAGCTGATTGGAGTACCCGGCTGTACCCGGCGTGAGTTCGGGTACTGCGGCAACGACTTTGCCGCGCCGGGGCGGATTCTGGCTGGGCCGGAACTGGACGAACTGGAGTCCGTCGCTCGCGCAACCGGGGAGTGGCTCTCGAGCACTGGGTACTTGGGCGCGTTCGGTCTGGACGCCCTCCTGTTTGAGGGGCGAATCTTGGTGACCGAAGTGAACCCCCGCTTCCAGGGCTGCTCTGCGACGGGCGCGGTGGTCGCGCGGCGGTTGAGCATCGGTGACGTCTATCTTGACCACTTGTCGGCCTTCTTGGGCAGTTCCCCCGCTGTGGCGCTACCCTTGAGAGAACAGGCACGACTGCAGTCCGAGCAGGGCTGCTGTGTGAGCCAGATCGTATGTCACCAGTGCGCGGAGGAACCGGTGGTCCGTACATCTGGCCGAATCCGTGCCGAAGGCGCCAACGCCGTCTCGGGACTACCCTCACCGGGCGTCAGGGTGGAGAACGAAGCGATGCTGCTCAAGCTGCTCTCCCAACGGTCGGTGACGGACGACGGAGCTCGAATAGATCAGCAGAGCCAGCGAGCTCTGGCGTCCATCGTCGCCCAAGGCTTCGTCGAGGACATTGCAGACTGATTCATCTGCGCAGCGGTCGCCTCGCCCGATGCCTAGTCGCTGCCTTCGGAAGGCAGTGGGAGAGGGAGGCTGTTCCAGGGGCCGGCCGAATAGACCGTTGGCGTCCAAGGCCACCCAGTGCCCCCTCCCTTGCTCGCCAGTCGCGACTCGTCGGTCGGGTCTGCTGAAGAAAGGAAGCAGATTCCGTCGCTGTCCGGAGACGACCAGCCATGCTGGTCGACGAGGGAGGCTTTGGCGGTGACCACGAGATGCCCGTTGGGGGTCACCCCGGGCAGGGGTGAACTCGACGACCACCAAGACACTTGCTCTGGCGATGCGGGGTCGTCTCTGCCATCCAGGTCGAACAGCGCCGCGCCGATCAGCGTACAGTTCTTGAAGATCAGGCCGCGGCCTCCGCAGCGCGTGACGACACACCTATCCAGTATCTGTCTGTCGAATTCCGTGTCGTTGCACTCGCAGCCTTGCATCACGAGTTGCTCTGCTGGAACGTGAGCCCCGTCGAAAGCGGCATCGCCCGTCTCGGTCGGGAGGAACTTCGCCAAGGTCAGGTCGCAGCCACGCAACACGACTCGACGCATGTTGACACCCCGTAGCTCGGCACGCGAGAGCCCGCAGCTCCGGAAGACGGAGCCAGTGAAATCGCAGTGAGTCGCCACGAAGACGGATGGGGCCGACTTCGCATTCTTCCCAGTGGTAGTGAGCTCAAGCGGGTCAGGGGCCTTTGTCAGGAATCCGTTCCGCATGCTGACTTTCGCGAACCTGATGCCCGCACCCGGATCGACCGTGACTCTGTCGAAAAGCGCAGCACCGAGTTCACACTCCTTGAACTGGAGTTCGTGGCCACACACAGTGCAGTTCACCATGTCGAGCGCCTTTGTCCCGTGCTCACCGTGACTTCGGACTGCCGTGGCTCGAGGGTCGGTCTCACCCAAGTCCACAAGCCCGCCTCTCAGGAATCGGACGCCGTCCAAGCGCCCGTTCTCGATTCTGAGCAACTCGGACATGACGCGCACGAAATCGATGTTCGTCAGCGGCATTGGGTTGGCGTAGAGTTCATCGCCAAATCGGCTGGCCCGCATGGTACACGCGTGAAATCGAACGGAATCGAAACTGCATCCACTCCCAAAGAGGGCCCAGGAGAAGTTGCACTTGACAATGTCCTGATTCGAGAAGGTGCAGCCTTCAAAGCAGGACTGCCCGAAATCGCAGTCTCGAAAAGCGACTCCGGTGAAATCCGCCCCAATGATGCTGCAGTCTTTCAGGAGCGCTCCCCTGATAAGGTGCTGAGGTTTCGGATGAGGGCCTGAGGATGCCCCCTCCAACGCATCCTCTGCCATGGCATCCTCTCCCTCGAACTTGTCAAGCAGAAGGTGCCAGGTGCGGGAGTTCTCACCTTGGGGGAACCTGATGTCGCTTGTCGGAGGGGCACCCAGCCAGCGGAAGAAGTACTCGGGACGGCGTCTATAGTTGGTTGCCCACTGGATCACAGGGGCTGCGAACCCATCGTGCACCAATTCCCAAGTGCCCTCTGCCCCTGAAGGCTTGAGGATGTTGCCCACCCGGAGCCGAGTGGTCAACTGCGTCAGGCAACCCTCCTTGGGGTCGAACAGCGCCTCACGCGCCCATTGACTCGCGTTGCCGTCTGGATTGTTCAATGCCCATACTCGCGCCTCACCGGATGGCAGAAACGTTGTGCTGGCGCTCAGGTACTCCTCATCAAAACCGACTTCTTCCAAGCGTTTCCTGGAAACCGGACGTTTGGTCTCTGCAGAAGAGGATAGCTCCTGCGCGACTCTCGCGAAGAGGCACCTGCACACGCCCGCCCTCCACTTGACCAGTGTGCCATCAAGTGCGTCGAGTTCTCGCTGCAAATGCTCGTTCAGCACTGCGTTTCGCAGGAGCACGGGGTTCTTGTTCACTTCATCGTAATCAAGCGACGCCGGGTCCCCATCGGCTCGTCTGAAACGGACCCTGTCGAATGTCGCCCTGTCGATGTTGCCGTCCTCTTCCCCGCATAGCATTTCTAGGAAGGCGTTGAGCGAGAGTTGGTGCAAGGGCGCCTGCTTCAACGTCAGCCCGACCGCCGGAGCGGAGAACCAGGCCAGCGCCCTGACAAGGAACTCGTCATCGGGTATGGCGAACCGGCGCCAGCCTTGCCTCTGTGCGACCTTGTTCGCGTGCTCGAGCGTGCTTCGGACGACCAAACGCCCCTCCTGCAATTGCAGCGGAGTCAGGGTGGTCAGATTCGCGTCCTCATGCCAGGAGGCGGCCCCGGGCCACGCTCTCCGAAGGAGATAGAAGAAGTCCTCACGCATCGAGATGAGTTGGTGGACGTCTTGGCCAAGGGCGCGAGATACTGCTTGTACTCCCGAGATTACCGTAGAGGCTGTCGCTCCATCGCGTTCCTGGCGCAGTATCTCCTCAAACTGATCCAGAACCAGAACGACGTCACCACCGATACTTCCTGTCACCCAGTCAATCAGGTTGACCATTCCGCGGTCTTGGGGGGCATTGAGTTCATCGCCGCTCAGCGTTGCGCTTGTCCGCTCTCTGTCGAGTTGTTCGGCTGCAGCCTCGAGGACGGTGTTGTCGTTATGGAGGATTCGTCCGGCGTCGGCCTCGGTTATCCTCTTGCTTCTCGGATCGTCTTCATGGCGGACGTCGAGTTCGATGCGCAACTCTTCAAGCAGGCCCGGCGCATCGCCCTGCAGCCGTCTCAAGAGTTCATCGTTGAAGCGCTTCTGATCCAGGAGGGATTCTCGTACGGCATCACGTATGCAAGGAAGGTAGTGCTGCCCTCCGTGCTTGTGTTCAAGAGTCCAGTTCCTGACGATGACCGGCAGGGCGCGGAAGCGGGTGGGCAATCCGACGCGAAGGTCTGCCGCCAGAAGGCCCGCCAGGCGCTGGCGTCGCAAGGCCGGCCCGAGCCCCGCATTGAGCAAAGATGACTTCCCTGCTGCGCTTTCGGCCAAGAGCAGCGAGACATCCTGCCCACCAAGCTTGCCCAGAAGTTCGGCAAGCGTCTTCTCCCGAGCGAAAAATCGGCCCTCGTCAGCCTCCTTGAACGGTCGGGCGCCGACAAAAGGGTTGGGCTGATCTGGTGGACTTGCGGCCATTGCACTAACCCACGCGACCGAGTATTGCAGTGAGGCTTTCGAAGCTGAAGGTGGACTTGGACTCCCTAATCACCGGCTTCGCTTGCATGTTCAGGAACGCGAACTCCAACTCCGGATCCACACCTTCTCGCCTCGCAGTTCTTTCCGTGTTGGGCGCGGCCGGGTGGGCCAGTCGTAGCCACGTGGCTCTGCCATCCCAGCTGGAGACGTCGTGACCCAAGAAGAAGAGGGTATTAGGGTTCGACTTCCGCTGATTGTTCGACTCCTGCTGGCTATAGCCCGCCCACACCTTTCTAGGTACGGGGTCATTCAGGAGCATGGAGAGTACGTCGAGTGCGCCAAGAGTAAGGCGATGGGACACCACGAGACGCTCGCCCTCGGGCAGGCCGTGCAAAGGAGACCCGTGGAGCTTCACGACGAGAGGCCCCGATCCGTCGTCCCACAGTGTGTCCTCGGCTTGGCTGGCGTCCAAACACATCCACTCTCCCTGTGGGTAACGCGGGTCGTAGGCCGCAGCGTCCGACTCTACCCATCGACCGAGAAGCCACTCTGCTCGTGGCGAGGCGCCCCTTCTGGCCTCTTCACCCATCCAGACAGGAATGAGCACGCAGTGAGGGCCTTTCGAGGCCAGGGCTAGCTCGATCTCGAGGTCGAGTGCCGTCACGAAGATCAGGCCCCCCGCAGGCTTTGGCGGTCTACAGTCGCCACTCTTCATCAACGCCCAGCGAGAGAGGGTGGCGACGGCCGAGGCGGCTCGTGATGGCTCTCTCATGATCTTGCCGTCTTCTGAGTAGGTCGTGAGGACCAAGACATCGCGGACGACCGTCGCGGGCGAGCCGAGCATCTCCTCGTCGTCGGGCGGCCAAGGGTCAAGAGCTGCGGCGTCTGGCAAGTCCGGAACATCCAGTGAAGTCGGCGTCTTCGCGAAGTCGGTCTGAGCGCGGAGCTTGGCGAGGCTTACCACGAAAGCGAGCTCTCTTCGGCCTCGATGGGCTTGAGTCGGAGCTATCAGCGTGTGGTGCAGCAATGTGGCTACCCAGCGCAAGTGGCGTTCGCGGATGCCGACAGCGTCCGCCTCGACCCTGACTCGTGCACGCATCCCGGTATTCATGGCACGGCGATATGTTTCGGGGTGCGGTGCGAACCTGTTCTGGTCCGCTCCCATCTCGGTCATGAAGAGCAGCAGGGCGAGGTACACCTCCGGTGGGAGAAGGACCGCCCCAAGGTTGGGCCTGCGCGGCCCATTGCCCAACGGCAAAGGACGCTTCTCGGCCTCTTGGATCACCAGCGGTTCCTCCGAGCTCCACCCGAAGTGGTTCGCAAGAGCCAGTGCCGCGTCAAGTGAGCCCTCCAGAGCCGTCCAGAACACGTCAATCTCGTCAGGATTCCAGACAGATAGTCGGTCAATCTTGACAACCTGATGCGGATACTGGGTCCCTAGAATGGTCGGCCTCTTTCTAAGGCCCGAGGCCCAGATGCGGGTCGCAGCAGCAAGGAGCCTCGCGAGGTGTAGTTGGAGTCTGACCAGCTTGGCCTTCGACGGCTCGGCGAACTCCAGGTCCACCAGCTTCTCGAGGCAGACGAGTGTGCCCGGGGGCCCGACAGGAGGCGCCGGATTGGGTGCGTCCCCATGCTCATCATCGCGCAGGCCGAGCAAGACTTCGCATGCTTGGGGCCACATCATGACGCGCTGATTGAAGCTCTCTCCGACAATCCGTGGCGCCCAGTACTCCTCGGAGTTCCACAGTAGCCGAAGGAGATTCACCCGGTGCTCGCCCGCCTCCTGCCGCGCCTGGCGTTGCCTGTCACTGACCCCGATGATCCCTCGGCTGGAGAGGGCCGGGCCTACCACTGGGACGAGACGCCCCGCATGGGTCTCGTATGCCAACCGTTCCTCGATCGAGCCGGCACGCGGTTCCGCGGCACTAGACTCGTCTGAATGGGGATCGCCCACGGGACCGCCCGTCATGCGAAAGAACACGCGGGAAAAGAGTCGGTCCCACTCGGACTCATCGCGCTCGCGTCGTCTACGCACGCCCTCTGGCGCCGCATCATTCGCGGCGAGCTCAGCCGCAGTATCGCTCACCCGGGCGTCGTCGATGCGAAACGTCGTATGGTTCGGATTCATCAGGTTCTCATTCCGGGACCCTCAGCCGCGTGGTGGGATCGCCAATCAGGATGTACCTCCACCACGTGTGTCCACTGTGCTCTTTGTCCAATCGACGCGCATCGAGAACAGCTTGACCCACCGTCCGGCCTCCAAGCAGACTGCGGTAGAAGCTTGTCGCGAACTCCTTCATCCCGCGAATGGCGCGGCCTTCGTGCACCTTGGCGATGGTCCCAATGATGCAGGGCACACCTGCATCTCGCGTCATTTCAGCCAGAGTATCCTTCGACGCTGCCCCGAGGGGGTTGGTAGCCGAGTTGCATGTGTTGAGGAAGCAGAAGGACGGGGGTCGTCCGACATTCTTGCATGCTTCAAGCCCACTCTTGATATCTCGAAACGACAGACGGGGACGAGTATCCATAGTCAGCAGGTGGTTCTGGCTGTGCCCCTGGAAATGGACGATATCCGGCAGCCATGACTCTTCCGTGGCTTGTCGGAACATCCTGTTGAACTCGGCCATCGAATTGACTGGCCTGACATTGAACGCACCTCGCTGCTCAGCAAAGAGGTCTTCGATGTCCAAGAGGCCGGAGTCGCCACATCCCACGAGCAGTACCTTGGGAGTCTTCGTCGGGATCGTGGCGGGGTTGTAGTCGCTGTCGACACCAAGCGCGTACTTCAGCCCGAGGACGCAGTTGCCCAACCCTCCATACGTCAATCCATCGTCATCAGGCATCTCGGTGCTGAGAAGATGAAAAGGGAGGTCCCGCGTTCGCATTCGTGCCGGTCCCAACAGGCAGTAGTCCTTCGAGAGAACGAGGACATGCGCATCAGGAGGGGTGTCTTCCAGTGCCTTCCCTGCAGGTGTGTCCTCCAGCTTGAGCTCGGCATGCAATTGATGGCCTAGACCCGCCATTTGAATCGCGGCCCTCCGGCGTTCTTTGTCGTCCCGGTGCTCAGCCAGAGGCGCACTCGCGAGCAGCTTCTCTGTGATGCGAGCCAAGGCCTCCACAATGGCATCCGCGACATCTGAACCCTCGACTTCGTCGAGCTCTCGCTTGGTGGCCTTGACCTTGCTCCCCATTCGGACGCCATAGCCGCAAGCACGTATCCCAGCGAGAGAGCTCTCCTTGCCTGGCGTGGTCACATCCACCATGCCGTCTTTGAAGCGAATGCGGAGAGGCTTCACTTCCGAAGCTGGCTTCGCACCCTCACGCTGGCCGCCGCAGCGCTGGATCCATGCGCTGACACCCGCAACATCGTCATGCGGGATGCGCCACGTGCCGTCCTCTCTTCGGGGGTACTCGGCGTCCAGCGTTTCGAAGATAGCGACAGCGTTGTCGGTCGGTGCCAGTCCATTCCACTCCACCAACCGCTGGGAAGTGTGGACAGTCAGTCGCCAGCCGGATTCCTCACTCAACGTCGAGGTTCCTCAGCATGACGCTCAACTCCGGTTCGAGTGCCTTGAGCCGATCGGCCGTCATGGGCAGGCGGGCTGAGTAAGTGCGCATCGCGCCGAATGGCTGTACGATGTCCACGGTGTCGGTCCTGTGCCTCAGGGGGGTTGCGATGATTCCTCCCGTAGTAGAGACGAGCAGCGTCAGTCGTAGCTTCCTGAGCGTGACAGGTTGGTCATCCCACTCCGGGTTGGTTCGGACACCGACAAGCACCTCGATGCCTTCGTCGTGCTCGTGGATATCCACCTTGGCATCCAGCACATCGGCGAGTTGCGGGTCCAGGCTCTCGATGGGAAGCTCGTATGCTCCAGCGCAGTCCTGAGCCAGCGGTGTCAGGCGTTGCCCGCCGCCGGCAAATGCCACGGCGGCCACATCTTGCATGCGGGCACCGAGTTCTCGGTAGAGGGCATGAACCGGATTTCGCCAGGCTCCAGGCTGAGGGAGGTGAGGCTGCTTGCGGCTGGAGGGCAGCCAGACACTCACCTTCGCTTCTTCAGGGTCAATGAAGGCGACCGCCTTGTCCTGCAGCGCCTTGTCTCCTGCCTGCGCCAGCCAGTCCGCGACCCTGTCGACCAGGCTGGATGGCGCCGGCTCAAAGACGAGTTCGGCCAGGTACTCCGCCGAAATCAGCTTGGCAGCTTGCAGGCTCTCGCCCTTCCAGGCCCAAGCCGGGTCGTCGAGATGCCGAATGGGAGATCCGACGAGCTCGGTGGATACGTCTGGATAGCCCAGCGTGTGGGTCGCCGCGATGCCTGCCACCAGGTCGCCGGAGACGCGTTGACCGACGGCCGCGCCTAGTTGCCGGAGGAGTACATGAGCCGTGACGTCGGACTGCGCGATCACGCCGTAGCCCAGACCAGTCTCCTGGTCCGAGAGATGCACGTCGAGGTCGGTCGCGAGCCATGCCTCGCCCGTCACACAAGCCACCCATGCCGACTGGGTCTCGTGGTCCACCTCGAGCACGAGGACGGGACGCGAGACACGTTGCCCAAGCTCCTCGTAGAACGCAGGGCGCAACTCACCTGCGGAGGTGGCAAGGAAATCGCCCTTCTCGGGCTCTCGACTCTCTGGGGCCGGCGGCATGTTCCTGCTGGCTGTTGACATGGCCCTGTCGATCCAGGAGCCGACCGGTTTGTCGGGGTTCATCACAACTCCTCTTCCACACCGTATAGGAGGCGTTCGACGAACAGCGTAAAGGCGCGACCCAAGACGGCCGGGCAGTCGCCCAGGCCTCTCTCGCGAGACAACTGGGAGAGGCGTGAGGCAATCTCGTCCCGGACCTTCTCCACTGTCGTACCACGAGCTATCATCTCGCTCGTCACGTCGAATGACTCACCCCCGGCGGCATAGTCCACAATCAGCGACGCGTCCGCATCCAAGAGGTTGGCCAGGCGACCAACGTCGATTGATTGGACCCATTCTCGTGCCGCCCCAACCGAGAGGAAGTAGAGGACGTAGGCGGCTTTGGCGTCCGCGTCCAGTCCCTCAGCGAACAACTCGGCTAGGCGCTCCTCAACGTCTCTGTCAATGATGCGCTGCAGCGAAATGCCGAATGCCGGATGCGCCTCCTCCGGCAGCTCATCGAGCACCACCGCAATGAGAGGCAGCAGCTTGTCCCGTCTCTTGTGAAGCGCCTCACGGGTCCGGCCAATGTATGCCGCGCTGCGGGTAATCCCGTGCTCGTCGAGTATCAGTCGCAGTTGATGTAGCACCTCTGTCGCGTGCCGCATCTGACGCACTTCAGCGACGAAGCGCTCTGCGACCTTGCTCGCCTCCGGCATCCACTGGAGCTCGCCCGTGCGCACTTCCTCGCGCAGGCTGACACCTCCATCCCCAGCGCTGTCGGTTTCCCTGTCGCTGCCGGGGGTCCCAGACTCGCCGTGATAGCGCGCGTACCACGCGTCTACCAAGGGTCGGAACACGTCAGTGAGATCACTGCGACGGAACGCGGGCATGAGCGTCGGCAGGTGGGCCAGGATGCCGCGGAGGGCATCGTCGGAGTAGATTTGGGGGAGTCTCCGCGGGTTCGATGGGGGTTTCGACGTCCTGATGGTGAGGTCGGCCAGAATCACCTCTGCAACTCCGTCCACGTTCCCTGGCAGCTTGTCGGCCACTGCTGCTCGCACCGACGCCGAGTCGGCTTGAATCTGAGCCGCATCCTGTTGTCCAAGAGCCTCCGGCAGGAAGTAGATCAGGTTCTCCTCGTCGCCCAACGTGGCGTATCCCATCTGGCGCAGAAGTGAATCGCTGCGCTCGCTCAGGCGGAGAGCACGGCGCGTCGGCAGCCGACGCATCAACTTCACGTGATAGCGTCGTATCTGCTCGCGAAGAGTGTTGCGGAAGTGGCTCCAGCTCTGGATTTCGCCGCCGGCTAAGTAGGTCAACTGGTGCTGTCCGAAGAGGACATCCTTGGTGAAGTCCTGGCCAAAGACCTCTATCGCCTCCCAGTAGTCCTCCACCCCAGGGAATGGGATGCTCTCCCGGCAGTCCTTGACCAGGTCATCAATGATCTTGGCCCGGTGGTAGCGATCGTCAGGAGAGTCACCCTCCGGCAGTCTAGGCAGGATCGGCCTGCCCGTGTAGAACAGACACACCGCCATCTCGATCTCCGCATCGAGAACGTGTGGGCCTCGGAAGTGCGGCTCCCTTTGGTGGATCCGCCGCCGGTACTCCTCCCTGATTGCGACCAGCATCGGCATCTCCAAAGCCGCTCGCGTGAGTCCCTTGGTAATCGCGATTCTTGCGCTCCCGGAAGTGCCCTTGACTGCCGCGGAGAAGTCAGCGGAGTCAATGTGGCTCAGGGCGACGGACGCGAAATGCTCGTACCAGTCGTCTGAGTGGCCAGGAGGAGTGATGCTCCGGATGACGGAGCGCACGAGGCCTTCGACGCTGTCTCCGCGACGCGAGTCCTTGCCCGCCGAGTCGGTCGTCTGAAGGGTCATGCCGTAGGCTCGTCAATCTTGAGTTCACTGAGCAGGGCCGGATCGTCTTCAGTGCACGAGTAGTGACCCAGCAGCTTCTCTGTATCCATGTCCACGTCGATTCGGCGAATGCGTCCAGGCTTCCTGATCGTGCACCCATGCCTTCTTGGGTGCGGGCCCTGCTGCAACCCCACATCGCCACTCGCGGTTCGCGGGTGGACCACAACGGTGCGGTGGTAGGCCTGGCCGGCGTCAGCACGTCCAGAAAGCAGTCGTACGACTAGCCATGGCCGCGCCCGCTTATCACTTGGCTGCCACTGATAGGAGGGATGTCGATCCAAGTCCTCGGCCGTCTCACAGTCATCGAGCCGATACCATTGTCCAGTCGCGACCAGCCGCATTACCAATCTGCGCAGCACTGCGGATGACTGAGGTGACTCGTCCAATCTCATCCACTACCCCGTGTGAGTCAGCGAACCGAGCGTGGTAAACATAGCACTTTGCCTACTAGGCAGACCAGTGGGGCGATGCACCTGGCGCCTCCGCGCGAGCTTCGGTGTCACTGTGGTTGCGGAATTGGGCGGCTGCCTCCCCTCGCCACCGGCGATGACGACTCCAATGGCGCGCGCATTCGCGCCACGCGCGCGATCGCCCTGCTACTTGCTTCACGTTCGCGCGTCCCGCTCCCCTAGTTGATGCCGAGGAGAGGCCGCAGAGAGGGAGCACGGAGCATGGCTCAGCAGGCAGATCAGATTCGCGAGTACATCGAGAACAACTTCCGGTTCATCTACGTCAATCCCGCGAACGGGGATATTGCCCTTCCCTACGGGACCGACGATGCCTGCTGGTGGATGCAGATCAAGGTTCGGGGTGACGGGGACCGCGAGTGGGTCGAGGTCGGTTCGCGCTGGCCCGTCAACGTCCCGCGGGAGCGGCGCGCAGTCATGTGCGAACTTCTGCAGCGCATCGAGAACACCCTGATCCTGGGCAAGTTCGAGTTCGATTTGGACGGGGACGGCGAGGTGCGGTTCTGCACCACCTTCCGCTACGGCGACGCCCCGGTGAAGGACGAGCACATCCATCATCTCATCGGGACGAACCTCGCCACTGTCCGCGAGCACTTGCCCCACGTGGTGTCGGTCGCCTACCAGGGGGCCGATCCTCGCGATGTGCTGCGCCACGAGGATGACGTCGAGCTGCCGGCCGACTTGGATACGGAGCTTGCAGGTCTGCTCGAGGAGCTTGGCATCGACAGCCCGGCGGCAGAGGACGCCGAGGGCGACGGGCCGTCCGAAGAGGCGGACGAGAGCGCCGACGAGGGCCATGCGGCGTGAGCGCAGCGGCCACCACAGTCTCGGGGCAGAGGAGGGCATGATGAGCCGACACAGCACCAGCGGCACCGGTGGTCTGCCCACGATTCGCGACATGGAAAGGCGCGGGGCCTCAGACGGGCGGACCACTCGCGCGCGCCTCGGCCTCTTCGTCCGCGAGGACGTGGAGCCGTCCCCGGGGGTGGATAACCCCCGCGTCCCTGTCCCAGTGCGCGAGTGCGAGAACCAGTGCGCTGAGGAGGCCGCGAAGCTGCAGGAGGCGTCCCGCGAACAGACGGTTACGCTCGAGCGGCAGATCTCCAGGGACGAGGCACTCATCAAGGATCTGCAGCCGCGCGACCTGCCTAAGCGCGAGTGGCGTCTGAACGGGCTGATCCACCTCCTGGTGCTCGTTGGCATCGCCTGCTCCGAGTTCGCGGTGAACTCGGTCGCGTTTGCGGTGTTCGGCGGCACCGACCTCGTGACGTACATGATCGCTCTCATCGTCGCGGTTGGGTTGCCCCTGTGTGCATGGGTGGTCGGCACGGCTTGGAAGCAGCGCCGCCATGAAGCGGCTGCGGTGCTCGCGCTCGCGCTCGCGCTTGGCCTCATCATCTCCATCGCGCTCATCAGGCAGTCGTACTTCTACGATGTGGTGAACGCGCTGCTTCACCTTAACCTGGCACCGTGGCTGCTTACCGTCATCTATGTGGTCATCAATGCCGTGATGTTCGGCATCAGCGTGCTGGCCTCGTACCTGCACGCTGAGCGCGATCCTGAGGGGCAGCGCGACCGGCGCCGTCTTGAGGAGGCCAAGGACCGTCTCACAGGCAACCGCAAGACGCTCGCCGGCCTGGGCGATCGCTGCCAGGCGCGCATCGCCGCGCTCACCCCGATGCTCCAGGCGCTCGCCTACGCGTACAACCGCGGCAATATGAGGACCCGGCGGCGCTCCAAGGTCGCTGCCCATCGCGAGCAGCCCGTGTGGGTCGACCGCGTGCCGTCGCTGGCGGTCGCCGTGCCGGCACTCCCACGGGGCGTCGCTGCGCGGGCTCCAGTGGGCGTCGGCGGCAACGGCAACGGCGGACGGACTCGCCAAGTGTCGGTGCAGGACGACTTGTCTGACTTCGTGCCCGGATTTGACATGACGGAGGGGAACTGATGAAGACCATCACCATGATTCGCAACATCTTCCTTGCGGTCGCGCTCGCCGTGGCCATGCTGGCGTCTGCGTGTGGCGGCGAGGGCGCCGCCGTTGAGGAGTGGACGCGTGCGCCGCAACCCACCACTTGGCTCTGCATCATTGACGTCTCACAGAGCACGCTCGACGCGCGACGCACCTACTTGGCCGCGCTGGAGAGGGCGCTCGGCGCCATCACCTACGGCGACCGCGTCGTCGTCATGAGCGCGGAGAACTCTTCCGTGGTCAACGCCGACCTCTGGGTCGAGCAGCAGCTTCCCAGCTTCAGCTTCACCCCTTCCACACCGCGCCCCGACACGGACAACGACCTCCTCCTGCGGGCTTGGGCTGACGAGCAGAACCAGCGCTATCGTGCGGGGCTGGCGGCTTTCGGGAAGACGCACGACCTCGCGAGGATCCACACGCGCATCCTCGCCCGCGTGCGGCCGCACGTGCTCAGAGATGTGGCTGCCGGCACAGATCTCTTCGGGGCGCTCTACGTGGCCGGTACGCTCATGCACGGCACCGACGCGAATCGGGTCGTCCTAATCACCGACGGCCTGGTGCAGTCCTCCGGGGTCAACTGGCGCTGCGGCAAGGTGGCGGCGTCCTCGGTCGACAGGCTCGCGAAGGCCCAGCGCAAGGCCGGCGAACTGCCCGACCTGTGTCGAGCAGACGTGATCCTCGTCGGAGCCAGCACAGAGGCACGCGACTTCGCTGCTCTGCGCGCCGCGTGGTGTCGCTACGTGGAAGCGACGGGCGGGAAGCTCGAGTCCCAGTACTTCATGAGCAAGTGCAGCAGCACGCTCTTCGACGCGTGGGTGGGCTCGGCTGGCGGCGGTAGCTGAGCAACTCGACAATGATGCTAGGGATAAGCGAGGATTCCAGGTGATTGGCGGCTGGCTCTCGGTGCTGCTGGAGTCCGCCGTCGTGGTGATCGTCTTCGGGGCGATCGCCGCGGCGCTTCTGCCCCGACCGCTGGTCCGGGCCGGCAGGCGCGGCGGTGCACTGCTGGCTGGAGGCTTGTTCGGCCTGGCGTTGATGTTGGTCTTCACCGTGATAGACGCGCTCATCACCGTCGCGTTGACCGCCTATCATGCGGCCACCGCGAGGCCGTATCTGCTGGGGGACGATTGGCTCGCGTGCGCCCACAGGGCCAATGACAGACTGATGCGCGTCGTGGTCAGGACGAGATAGGAGTGTCATGACGCATGACCGTCGGCCGATCTTCCTTTTCGTGATCGAAGTGGCCATCAGCGGATGGGCACTCCTCCTGGAAGCCGGCTTGGTGCTTTCCTTCGTCAACGGATTGGGCATGAGTGAGCGGGCTGCCGTGCTTGTCGCTGTCCTGGCGCCAGCTGTGGTGCTCTGGGTTGTCAGACCGGACTTCCGGAGCTAATAGGCATTTGCGCCCCTCCGCCAGGACGTTTTCCCTGCTCAGAGCGATTTCGTCGTGGCCAAAGCACCGAAACGTGTAGGCACACGATTTCTTGACATGAGCAGC
>Ga0172371_10002518_pt1 | contig 29058 bp, 20 predicted proteins | sample Lak12m_FD_114543 | JGI IMG/M metagenome (GOLD analysis project Ga0172371, IMG submission 114543) | Freshwater microbial communities from Kabuno Bay, South-Kivu, Congo - kab_022012_12m | ecosystem: Environmental > Aquatic > Freshwater > Lake | place: Democratic Republic of the Congo: South-Kivu...
CCAGAATACAAGGACGGAATTATGTTTAAGACTGGAGAAGATGGTAAAGTATATGGAACAACTGCACAAAATCCAATGAATATTAATATTGGTGGAAGTGGAAGTTCAACAGGAAAAGGATTTAATATTCCTCTAACTCCTGAATCAAAAATAACTTCTCTTGTATATCTTTTAACAATTATCTTTGGAATTCTTTTTATATATACCAGAATAGAACCAAGATTAAAACCAAAAAAGAGAAAGTAATTTATCTTTTTTCTTTTTTTTTTAAATATTTACATATAAAAATATATTTATAAAGTATTTCCTCATAAATTATATATAAATTATATACATACGTGAGTGATTATATGTCAAGACTTGATGAATACGAGGAATCTAGAAAAAACAATTATAATTATTTAATTGAAAACAAAATAGAAGCTTATCCTTATGTGTTTAAAAGAACACATACCTCAAAAGAAATTAAAGAAAAATATTCATCTCTTGAACCTGACAAATACACTACAGAAACTGCAAACTTTGCAGGAAGATTATTATTAATTAGAAACATAGGCAAAATTGTATTTCTTGATTTATATGATTCAAATGGAAAAATGCAAATTGTTGCTAAAGAAGAATTATTACCAACTCTTGATTTCTCAATGTTACAACATATTGATGTAGGAGATATTATTGGTGTTACTGGAACTATTTTTAAAACAAAAAGAGGAGAATTATCAATTGAAGCTAAAAACATTGTTTTCCTATCTAAAGCTTTCCTTCCTCTTCCAGATAAATACCACGGTTTATCTGATCCAGAACTTCGTTATAGGAAAAGATATCTAGACTTAATGATTAATCAAGAAGTTAAAGATGTTTTCTTTACTAGAGCAAAAATATTAGCAATCATTAGAGAAATATTTGAAAAAAAAGGTTTCATTGAAGTTGAGACCCCACTTCTCCAACCTCTTTATGGTGGAGCAAATGCTAGACCTTTTGTTACAGAAAGCTTTGTTTGGAAAAGAAAACTATATCTTTCAATTTCTCCAGAACTATATTTAAAAAGATTATTAGTTGGTGGATTTGATAAGATTTTTACTATATGTAAGAACTTTAGAAATGAAGGAGTAGATAAATCACATAACCCTGAGTTTACTATGCTTGAAGCTTATGAAGCATATAAGGATTATAATAGTGCAATGGATTTAATTGAAGAAATATATGAAACTATTGCTTTAAGATTATTTAATTCAACTAAAGTAACTTACCAAGGCAAAGAACTTGATTTCAAAAGACCTTGGAAAAAAGTAACTATGAAAGGTGCTCTTCTTGAGTTTGCTAAGATTGATGTAGATAAATTAAGCGATGAAGAAATACAAAGAATATTAAAAGAACACAAAGTTGTTATGGAAGAATATAAAAGAGGGCTTGCCATTTCAGAATTATTTGAAGCTTTATGTGAAGAACATCTAGCTGGACCAATACATGTTATTGATCATCCAAAAGAAACAACTCCATTATGTAAACTACATAGAAAAGACAATAGTTTAATTGAAAGAGATGAACCATACATTAATGGAATGGAGCTTGCAAATATATATTCTGAACTTAATGACCCTCTGATTCAAGAACAACTAATGAACGAGCAACAAGACCAAGGAAGAGGAAAAGGAGAAAATCATCCTGTTGATACAGATTTTATTGAGTCTTTAAAGTATGGTATGCCACCAGCTTATGGTATTGGTTTTGGTGTTGATAGGCTTGTTATGTTATTTACAAACTCACAAAACATAAGAGACGTAATATTATTTCCAATGCTTCGCGAAGAAGAAGGAATAGAGAAAAAAGAAGAATAAGATTTATAAAAATAAAAAGTGATTAAGTATGACTACAAGATGTATAAAATGTAATAAGGAATTAATTACAGATAATGAGATTTATTGCTCAAGTTGTAAAGCAGGAATAAAACAAAAAATGGAAAACATAGCTAGATTAGATAAATTTAAAAAGACATAATATTACATATATTATATCATTTAATTAATTAAAATTACAAAAGGGATAAAAAATGGTTAACAAATGTATTGAATGTGGAAAAATAATTGATTCAACAAGAATATATTGTAAAGCTTGTGAATCTAAAATCAAAGAAAGAATAAAGCAGAAACAAGAAACTGCAAATAGAATAAATAAAGCAGATTTTTTTGAAAGACAAAGAATCTAAAATCATTCTTTCGTTTTTAGTTTAATTTTAAAATCCAACATCTAATTTTTAATTATATTCTAATAATAAGTATAAATATTTAAAGGCACAAATTCAATATGAAAAGTAAGTCATTAATAATAACTCACCAAGATGCAGACGGAATAACTTCTGCTATAGCTTATTCTTCTCTTTTTTTAGGACCAAAAATACCAACCCTAAAATTAATTTTAAAAAACTTTGATATTATAGATATAAATTATTCAGAAAATTTTCAAACATTACTCTCTTCAAGAAACATTAAACTTACCAACTATAATAAAGTTATTTTACTTGATTTTAGTTTTCCAACACAAATAATGCAAGACCTAAGAAATGAATTTAAGGAAAACTTTATTTGGATTGATCATCACAAAAAAAATTATCAAAAAATAGAAAAAGAACTAAATAATATAAAAATAAATGGATTAAGAGATGATTCTAAAGCAGCTTGCCTTCTTGTATATAAATATTTCAATAAAGAACCAACAAATTTTGCAAGATACATTTCAGATATGGACTTATGGACCTTTCTTCTTCCAAACTCAAGAGAGTTTATTGCTGGATTACCAAGCTTTGAGACTGACTTTACAACCAAGCAATTTGAGTTTGTTCTATACCTTATGAATGATTCTAAGTTCAATAAGAAATTTAAAAAAATTATTAAAGAAGGAAAAATAATACTTAAATATCAAATAGATTATATTAAATCAATTCTTGGACTTGGTAAAATATTTATTTTTGAAGGATATAAAACATTTATAATAAATACAATATTTCCAGCTGGTCAAGTTTCTGATTCTATATTTTCAGAAGAAAAATACAAAGATATTGAAATTGTAATTGTTTGGAAAAAAGATTATTCAACTAATAAAGATGCAGCATCTTTAAGAAGCAGAACAATAAACATCACTCCAATTGCTGAGAAGTATGGCGGTGGTGGACATCCAAAAGCAAGCGGAGTATCACTTAATAACATCTCAGAACTTAAATTACAAGAAATAGAATAAAAAAAGATGAAAAAATATGGTTTATATAATAAATTTATCAAGATTTGTTTCAATTAATGAAAAAAAAGAAATAATTAATGAAATTAAAAAACAAGGAATTGATGTTAAGCCTGATTCATGGTCATCTATGAGATTAATTACAAACAAACCAATCTTTGATAAACCATATGTTTCAAATGTTATTGAGCTTAAAGAAACCTTTTATCCTCAATCATTATCTGAAACTGTTGAACATTTAAGAAAATATGAAGTAAAAGATATAAATGCAAAAATATGGGATAATGTTCCTTTCCACAGAAAAGCTATTGTTGATAGATTCAAAAAGAAAAATAAGTTTCAAGAAAATGGAAAAATAATCTATTTAGAAGCAAAGCCTGCTCAAAACAGAAAAGAACCAGAAGTTAGGCTTGGAATAATACTTAATAAAGAAAATAATTATAATCAAAACACGCAACAAGCACCAAAAGGAAGTAACATAAATTCAAAAGAAAAATACAACTACAATAGAAATCAAAACTTCAAAAAAACAGAACCTGAACCAAGAAGATTTACTCCAGGTACCAGTAATATTTATCCAGATTTACTAATTGAGTCCCCTAAAACAATAGGAGAGATATCTGATTTTGTTAGGTTATCAAAAACTTTTAAACTTAAGATATTTATATCTACTTTAAATGACCCTGATTGTGCAAGAGCAATTGCAGAGTTTAAAAAATCAAATTCTTTTGATAAAGCAGATATTGAGATTATTCAATTTTCAGATGATTTAAAGAAAGATTACGCGCTTGTTGGTTTTTCTTTATGGGGTCGCCAAACAATAAATGATCTTAAGACAATAGACCAGAAGAACAAGAAGCTTCTTTTCCTTTTTGGAAATGAAAAAAGAGGATTAAAGAAAAGCACAATGGATATGTGTAATCTTGTAATTAAGATTGGAGAAAACTCTTCAGAACCTTTAAGAGCAACCCAAGCAGCAGCTTATGCGTTAGGATATTTAGTTTAAATAAAAGATTATTTACTTAATTAAGAAGTTATTAGATAAATTTATAGGAATTTTTAAAGAATTTAATCTTTTTATTGTTGTATCAAGATATTCTTTTTCGAGATCTATTCCAATAGTTCCCACAAATGTAGTTTATTTTATATAGTTAAGATATCCTTCAAAAGATAGCTTAAAACCATTTGTGAACTTCTTTTCTTTCTTCTCTATCTCTTTCTTTATTTGATCTATTGTATACCATTCTATAAAATCTACCTCTACTTTGTCAATATTAAATGGACCATCATAAATACACTTAAAAAGTCTTTTTTTTTCTCTTTGTTTTGAAGAATAAGAATTATAATCACATACTCTCTCAAGATTACTTGGTCTAAAACCAAGTTCTTCAAATGTTTCTCTTTCTGCTGCTTGCTCATATGTTTCTCCAGAAGAAACTTGAGCACCAACAGATGAATCATAATACCCTGGATAATTATCTCTATCTTCTGATCTTTTCTGTAGTAATATTTCTCCTTTATGATTAATTACAAAAACATGAACTCCACGATGTATCTGATAATTATCATGAACATTCTTTCTTGTGTCTCTTCCAACCACTTCATCTTCTTCATTAACAATATCAAGGTATTCTTCAACCATTTTTTAATCCCTCTTTTTTATTTGTACTTACTTTGATTAAAAAAATTAAAATACTCTGCAATAAAATTATGTGCTGAGTGAGCTAAGCCAATTAAGATTATATTTGGATAATATAAATACATAGTCGCAAGTAATATTCCTTCTACAAAGACAAGTAAAAGATCAATATAATTATGCTTATAGATTATATGTATTAACATAAATAAAAATGCATTAACAAGTACAACAATAAAAACAGAAGTAAATATATTATGAAGAATAGGCATTAAAAAAGCTCTAAACAAAAGCTCTTGTAAAAAACTAATTGGAACAAACAATAAAACAAGATGACGATTTGTCCACCAATGAACAATATGCTTTCTTTTAAGAATTAAGATTGATAATAAAATAATAATAAAAGACCCAACAATTGTAAATATAATGTATGGTATTATACTTGGGACAAAATTATCTAACCTTAGTCCCATATCATGCAAACTCCAATTTTCAACAAACATGATATGAACTGCAATTATTGCAATTAAACCTAAAGCAAAAAGCCTATACCTATATCCAATTATATTATAATAGAATAATAATGGGGGAATAACAAATAGAAAAACAACAAGAAGAATATTTAATATTAAAAGGTTTTCAAAAAGCATAATAAATCAATTCAACTCATATAATTCTATTTTGTTTTATTTTTACATTATATATTTTTACTGAAATATATTTATAAATAGATATTGTTAAGATTTAAGAAAAAAAAAGAAAAAGTTAAAGGTTAAAAATTAACCTTTAAAAACTTATGAACAACTTGCATCTGTTCCTGAACTTGTAGAATCAAAACCAAAACCAGGACCAGGTGTTGTTGTAGATAATTCAGTATTACATTCACTTGGTTTATCTGAGTCTGTAAATGCAGAACAAATACTGTCCAAGATACCCTGTGAATCCCTTGGCATATTCTTAACAAGAACACCATTAATTACAGTTGATGGTGAACCAGCAACTCCATATAATTGATTCTCTGCATCATAGATTGCAAATGTAGGGAAGTCTCCTTTCCAAGTTGATTTATTAGCATACATTCCACTTATATTGAAATCAGTATCTGTTTGTGTATAACATGCTTCTAAAACACTTGTATCAAATCCTTCCTTTTCAATACATCTTGAAGTATTTCCGTCTTCTAAGAAACAACCTAAGTAATCATAATATTTATCTGAATATTCTTGCTGTATACAATATTGATTAATCTCTTCATTTACTTCTGTTAAACCGTGCATTGCATAGTTAACAAACTTAATTTGTATATCTACCTTGCCCTTTAATAAATTAACTACAGGAAGAAGTCCTTTTTCAATTTGTGTTCCATATGGACAATGTGACATTACAAAGAATTCTGCTTTAGGTTTAGCTGTTTTTGGTACATCAATTGGTTTAGAAGCTTCTGCTTCAGCTGCTGCTTTTTGAGCAATATATTCTGTTTTATAAATTGGTGCGCCACCAGGAATAAACAATATTTCTCCATCAGTTGATGTAAAAATATTAAGATCTTGACCTTGAACAGATATTGTTACATTAACAAGTCCTCTTTCTAAAACTGCACTTTTTAGAACAATTCCTGTTACTGGAAAATTTGAACTTAAGAAATCAACAGTTTGCTCTCCAATTAGGTTTGCATTTGGTGTTATTGAACAGCTATCATCTGTTCCAACTGGATTTGGATTGTCTGTTCCTCTGCCAGCAGTCAAAAATAAAACTAAGAATACAATAAAAGCAATTGCAGAAACAATTGTTGCAATCTTCCAAATTTTATCTTTACCTAAAAAACATTTTCTTGCACTATGATGGTGCTCTTCATGATGTTCTTTATGAGCTTCATGATGTACATGATTTTCACTAACCATATTAACCCCTCATTTTATTTTAAAATAATAAAAATAGATATTATTTATTATATAATGTATACGAAAACATTTAAAAATAAAAGTATTTGGTAAGGTTGAAAGAAAAAAAGAAAGCACGAATTACTTATAATTAGTTTCATACTTTTCTGTAAAAAATTAATTAATTTTTTTTCTTCTTTTTACTCCCAAAATTTGAGTACCAAGTATTACATCAATTATATTTAATTACCTATTATATACTTTATTTATTTTTAAATATAATTTTATCTAATAATTTATTTATTTTATTTCTTATTTCTTCTTTTGAATCAGATATATTAAATCTATATATTTTTGGTAAATATTTGGATTTATTTAATGTACATCCTTTTATATATAGATTATCTAACCATAAACTTGCATATCTTTTATTTACCATTAATTGATATCCTGTATTAAGTTCATAATCATCTAATCTTCTATTTAAACTTCTAATCTCTTTAAACTTTAAATAATCATCTTTACTCCAGTTTTCAGGCCCACAAACAACAAATAAATGTGTAGGAGGATACCTAAATGCAATCCTATGGCCCGGAAGAATTAAATAATTATTTAGTTTCATTCCGCTTTTATTATATTTTGCATCATATACTTGGTAACAAGCAGATTCTTCTGATCTACTCCTAACTATAATTTTATTATTATTTCTTAATACTTTTCTAATTCTATAAAATTCATCAATTCTGTATGTTTGATGAGCTAATGCCGCAGAATAAGCATCATTAATAAGGAAATCAGATTCTTCAAAATCAAATAAGCTTCTATTTTGTTCAATTACTCTATTAAACTGCCCTGAACCTCTTTTTGTGGGTTCTTCTAATATCCACACATCTGCTGAGTTTGGATTAATATAGGTTGTTATTTTATTTTTCTTTAATGAACCAACCAAAAGATCGTCTTCTCTTTTGTATCCCTGAATTTTATATCCAGAAATTAAAGAATAGATTTCAAGTATTAAATTGTTTTTTTCAGTCTTTGTAAATTTATTTGAATCCAAGAATGCTTTTAGTGAAATAAAACTTGAATTATATTTTTTAAATATTTCTGCATGGAACAATAAATCTATTTCTGTTCCTCGTAAATCTCTTACTTTCATTTTTTTAGTAGTGAAATAAGAAATAATATCACTTATTTGTGTACTTGTTCCTGACATATCAGGTCCACAAACAACAATATCTAAAAAAGATAAACTTCTATTTTTATCTAAATTAATTTTCATAAAATTACTCTTTGAGAATTCTTTTTTAAATAAACTAAAGAATATACTTTAAACAACTCTAATAATTATTACTTTTTCTGTTGTTTGCTCAATATTATCATATGCCCCATAATGCTCATATGCTCTTACAATAATCTCAATTTTCCCAACTCTTAGATTAGTATTTGGATATAATCTATATTTAAAGCTTCTTGCTTCTCCAGATTTAAATTCTCCAAGCTTGTAAATTTCTGATTTCTTTGCACCTTTAGAATCTATTGTTATTCCATCAGGAAAAAGTATTTCATAAGAAATTGTTTTTGGTAATGGATTTGGGTTTTTTAAAATAACCTCAAATTGTAATGGTTCTTTTGATTTAATATCTATCCTGTATGGAAATATATTATTTGAAATTAACATCATATCTTTTCTCCCCCGTATATTAAACTAAATTTAATTTTCATAACTTAAGTAGATTATCTATTAATAATGTAACTAAAAATATTTATAAATGGTTTCTCTTACTCATTTATTTATTATTTGCAATAAAATAGATAAAATAGGTTACTAGATATGAACTTCTTAATAATTATTTCTACTCAAGATATAGCTTCTCTTACTTTCAAGCAAGTCATATTTGAAAAATACAAGCTTGGAAAAATAAAAGATAATCTCTTTCTTTTAGAAAAAGAAGGGAAAAATAAAATATATATCAAGGTTATTGATTATCTACATATAACTTCTAAAGAAGAAGAAATACTAGAAGATAAACTAAAAATTAATCAAATAATATTTTTAACTAGGCATTCAACTTTAAATGAAATAAAGCCAAAATCAATAACAGTTCATGCTTGCGGTAATTTTGGTAAAGCAGAGCTTGGTGGACTGGATCATAAATTAACAAGCACAGATCCTATTCTAATAAGATTTCTTTTAATAGAACTTAGGAAGAATAAACCAAAGAATATAAAACAATATGAAGTTAAGCAAGAAGCAACACATCATGGCCCAGATCTATCAATCTCAACAATATTTTATGAGATTGGATCTAGTAAAAAAGATTGGGAAAATTTAGAAGTTGCAGAATATATGCTTGATATATTATTTAATACAATTAATAATTATAATAAAGAAGAAATAAAAACAAATAAGCATTGGATAGAAGCAGTTGGTATTGGTGGCTCACATTACTGCACTAAGTTTAATAAACTTACATTTGAGGAAAAACAACCTTTTTCTTTTGGGCATGTTGTTGCATCTTATGCACTCCTAGATATTAAAGAAAAACCAGAATTACTTGAAGAAGCAAAGGAAAAGAGTAATTCAAAAATAATTATTAAAGAAGAAGAACTATAATTTCTTCTCTTTTTGCTTAATTGAATACTTTTCGTTTAACTTTTCAGAAATTATTTTTTCAAAAGCATAAATTAAGCTAAGATCTGGTTTTTTAGTATATAATTCTTTATCTTTAATTATTTCTTCAGTGACTTTAATTATATCAGTTCCTTTTTTTAAATTATTATTATATATCATTGTAGTTAGTTTATCTAATACAATATAAAATAAAATTGGAATTGAACCCCCTCTCTCAAGAGCAGTAATTCCTAACTCTAGTAGCTTATATTTATTTATATCAATCTTATTTACAGACAAAGTAAGAGAGTCATAAGTTATATATTTTTGATTAATTAATAAATCAGTATCTAAAAAATAATAATTAAATATGCTTTCAAAATTTCTACTGGTCATGTTAAGTAAATTACTCCCATCTTTAAATTTAACTGCAATAGAAATTACTGGTTTATTTTGCTCATAAAAACTAATTTGATTAATGGGGATATTATAAATATAATTAACTAGATAGGCCTCAAATAATGTTTTTGTTTTGTTTATTGAATGATATTTCTTCATAAACTCAAAATAGGACTTATAATCATTTGAATCAATATCTTTTATAGTATCATTATGTTTTGAAGAAAAAATATCTATTGCATAAATATCACTTACTTTTCTTGCTTTTAAAAATTGTGCTAAAGAAAATATTTGATAAGTAAACACATTTAATGATACTCCTCTTGATTTTGCTTCTTGAATAATTATTGAACCAGAATAAAGAATTGGTGCAGAATCCAATATAGTTATATCTTTATGTTCATGTATTGAGGACAGTATTTTCTTAATACTTGAACGCTCTCTTAAACAAGATACAACCCCACTAATGTCAGTAGATTTAATAAAGGTCACAAAAGATTCTTCTTGAGAATAAAAAGCAATTTCATCTGAAATATTCTCCTCTATAATTAACTTATAATCTTCAAGTCTATCAAAGTACACACTTTTTGGATGTATTTCTTTTATTTGCTTTGAGAACAAATCTAGATTATCTAAAGTATAATCATAAGTCAAGCCAATAATTTGATATTTATTTGAGTACTTTAAAAAGAACTCTATAATTTTTATTCCAAGGCTTGTATTTGATCCTAAGATAACAATATTTTTTTTCATACTTATAATAAAAGTAGATAATGTTTTAAAAGCTATTGTAGAAACAAAATAATCATTAAAATAAGAGTAATACAAAACTAACTAAAATAAAAAAAAAGAAAAAAATATTAAAAAAATAAAACTAGGAAATAAATTTACTAAAATTTATTTCTTCTTCTTCTTTGCTTTTGATTTTGCTGGCATTTTTATTTCTCCCCCTTTTTATTTAATTTATATTTCTGAAATAATAACAGAAAAATAAAATAATTAATTATATAATATACAGAAACATATATAAATGATGTTGTTTATTTATGTCCAATTAATTATGTAAACGTCCAAAAATATTTGCAAGCATCCAATAATTAATGCTATTAAAAAAAATTAAAATATAAAAATAGATAAAATAAAAACAAGAAATAAATCAAAAAGATTTATTTCTCTAATTAAAAAAATAAATCAAAAGATTTACTTCTTCTTCTTCTTCTTTGCTGTTGTTGGTTTCTTCTTTGCAACCATGATAATTCTCCCCCTTATTTTGTATTCTGTAAAAAAACTTACAGAAATAATATTATATTAATTATAATTGTAATTAGAAATATATATAAAGCTTTTTAATTTCATTTTTTTTGGAAAAAAATAAAAAAACGTGCGTCCTACATTTTATGAATTCTACTTTGCGCTAATCCCTTTAAAATAAACTTAATAGCAAACAAAAGAATATAAGCTGCAATAAAATAATTCGCAACAAAAAAAAGTTAGTTAAGGAAAGAATATCACAAAATATGTTTCGTTTTATAAAGTTTAAAGTGTCCAACATTTCTAGCAACACAAAAAATAAACTGTTTAATAAAAAATAAAAAGAAAAAAATAATTTAAAATAAAAAAAAGTAGGAATTAATTCCTAATTTATGCATCTAAGAAAAATTCCCATGACTTTGGTTCTAGTTCCATTCCTTTTCTTTTTCTAATATCAGCAATGGTTTCTTTTAAAATAGATTTAGGTAATTTTTCATACCCAGAATATTCTGCAGTCCACACAGCTCTACCTTGTGTCTCTCCTCTCATCTCTTGAGAAAACCCAATCATAGATTTAACTGGAATCTTACCAACAATAATTGATAAATCACCTTCGCTTTTTATATCCTCAATTTGTGTTCTTCTACCTGAAAGAACTCTTGAAACTGAACCCATATAATCTTGTGGAACAGAAACAGTTAAGTTTTGTTTTGGCTCAAGAAGAGTATAATCAGAAGCTAGAACACCAGCATATATTGCTCTTGTTACTGCCGGAAGAACTTGAGCAGGACCTCTATGAATTGCATCTTCATGTAATACAGCATCTTCAAGGTTAACCAATATACCTGATATTCTTTCTTTTGCAACAGGTCCTTCTTTTAAAGCATCCTGGAATGCTTCAATAATTAATTCTCTAACTTCATTCAAGTTTTGTATTCCTTTTGTTCTATTAATTAAAATAGAATTATTAAATACAGCCCAAATATTTTTAGATTCATCTCCAGAAAAACCAATTTCTTGAAGTCTTTTCATAATTTCAAAATCTTTATTTGGTCTAATCTTACAATGTAGTTTTAATTTTTTTAATTTTTCAAGCATTTCTTCTCCAATTGGTTTTACATGTATCTTAAATTTATTGTGCTTATTTGGAGTCTTTCCTTCGATTACTGGTGATTCTTTTTGTATAGTCTCATAATAAACAACAATTAGCGGAGAAACAGTTATTGGAATATTATTATCCTTTTCTACTTTGTATTGTGTTATTTCTAAGTGAAGTTCACCCATACCTGAAATTAAATGTTCACCAGTTTCTTGATTTAATTCAGCTCTAATGTTTGGATCTTCTTTTGTAATATTATGTATTACTTCAATTAATCTAGGAAGATCTTTACTATTTTTAGCTTCAATTGAAACAGTCATAACAGGTTCAACATCAGATAAGAAATCTTCAAATGGCTCCATTTCCTTATTAGCAATTGTTTGACCAGCATAAACTTCCTTCATACCAATTACACAAGCAATATTACCAGCATCAACCTCATCTAAAATAACTCTTTCAGGTCCTAAATAAATTCCAACTTGTTGAACCTTTCCAACTCTATCAGTACCTAAGATTCTAACATCCATTCCTTTCTTAATTGAACCAGCATATATTCTACCTGATGCAATATCTCCAGCATGCTTGTCAAGAACAATATCTGTTACCATCATAGCAACATCTTTTTCTCCAAGAGCACAACCTTGCATTGCTTTTCCTTCTTCTGAATTTAAATCACCTTTCCAAATTACTGGTATTCTATATGCTTGAGCAATCTTTGGATTTGGAAGATGATTAATAACCATTTCTAAGAATACATCTGAAATTGGAATTTTATCTGCTAATTCTTTTTGTTTTTCTTTCTCACAATAATCTATAATATCTGAAAATTTCATATTATATTTTGCCATAGCAGGTACTGACATTGCCCAATTATGATAACCAGATCCAAAACAAACAGATCCATCTTTAATTGAAACTTGCCATTTTTGTTTAAGTTCATCTACAGCATATCTTGAGATTAAATTATTAACATCCATTACAACTTTAACAAACTTTTTTTGCATATCTTCTGGTGTAACATGCATTTCAGTTATTAATCTATCTACTTTATTAATAAATAAAACTGGTCTTACTCTTTCTTTTAATGCTTGTCTTAAAACAGTTTCTGTTTGTGGCATAACCCCTTCAACAGAATCAATAACTAAAACTGCACCATCAACGGCCCTCATTGCACGAATAACATCTCCTGTAAAATCAACATGACCAGGAGTGTCTATAATATTAATTAAATATTTCTCATCACCAAAAGCATATGGAACAGAAACATTTGAAGCATTAATTGTAATTCCTCTTTGTTGTTCTAAAATATATGAATCCATAAAAACTTGATCTCCTGCCAAATCTTTTGATATCAGCCCAGCAGTTGCTACAAGATTATCAGTTAAAGTTGATTTACCATGATCAATATGAGCAATAATTGCTATATTTCTTATGTTTTTTGTATTTGACATTAATGTTTGTGCAAGTTCTGCAACCTGTTCTTTTCTTCCCATTATTATTCACCTAAAATTATTTTTGTTTAAAATTATCTATATTAACTAATTTATATTAATAATTGATAATACTATTTTTCATTCTAAAAATAGATTATATTATATATAATATATACAAAAATAGGTTTATATATATTGCTTTTTAGAAATAAAGAATATAAAAAAAGTCAAATAAGATATAAAAAATATAATTAAAAAATATAAAAATACAATTATCTAATTATATCCTTGTCTAAATCGAAAGTTATATCTGGACTTATTGTTTCAATATTTATCTTCTCTTTTTCAATAATAATATATTCCTCTTTTAAAACATTACTATCTTGATAGCCCTCTAAAACAGAAATTGCTTTTAAAACCGTATACTCTTTAATATAAAGTGGATCAATATATAGTTTACCTGTATTTCTATCAGGAGCACTACCATCAAGAGTATAATAAATCTTAAACTCCTCATTACCAGTATTTATTGGTAAAGACAATTTTAATTTAAATGGACTTGGATATTTACCTCCTTTCTTACTTGCAATAGGAGTTGGAGCAATTCTTTGAAAATTTTTATCAAGTATAGTATAATTTAAAGATAATATTTGACTTGGAAGATATCCTGGTCTTGTTGCAATTGCTTTTAAATTTGTATTCTTATCTATTGAGATTTGGCCTACATAAAGATTTGAACTTATTGTAGGTGTACTTCCATCAAGAGTATAATAAATATTATGATATTTATATGGAGAAGGAACAAATAAACTAACATTAATGTCAGGATAATAAATTCCACTATACTTAGATGGAACAGGAATATGTGTAAAGATATCTTTTATTGAGTCAAGAACACCTGTATGTCTTACATTACCTTGTAAATCTATATATTCATCAAAAGAAGATGTAGCATCAAACTCCCATAAATAAATAATTGGATAATTATCAACAGTTGCAACTTCAATTTTAGAATCATTGTCTATATCTTCGACAGCTATTCCAGAAATGATAGGATAAATTGTCTTCCTTGTTAGATTAGAAATAAGATCTCCATTTAAATCAAATACAAATATATTTTCTTTATTCATATAATCATAAGTACCAATTGAAAGATTAATAAATATTTCAGATATTCCATCTCCAGTAATATCTACTAATACAGGCGGTGAATTTATATATCTATAATTTTCATCTTTAAATTCTTTTACCCAAAGTATTTCTTTGTCTTGATTAACTAAGTATAAAACATATCCTATTTTTGGATTAATATCTGTCCCAAAATTTACAAATTTACTAAAAAGAAGATTAAATCCTTCTTCTGTTCTTATTACTCCAATTTCTTGTGAAGTTTCAGAAATCATAACATTATACTCTGGAAGATAAAATGGTTCTTCCCAGCCCTCAAATGGAGCTCCATCTGGATTTTCAATTCTAAGAGTATCAACTCCAAAAATAATTATCTCAAGATCAGAATCATTATCTAAATTTATAAGTTTAGGGATTGCTTTAGCTAAAAAGGAATACCCTGAATAATTTGCGCCTTGGCTGTAAGGAGTAACTCGTTTTACTTCCCCAGTATTAGAAAGAATAATGGTGTAAGCAATATTTCTAATTGAATCAAAACCAGTAGTTACAAATTCAACATTATTATCTGAATCTATATCTCCAATCGCAAGACCAATATTATGACCTGTTGTGTTTTCTAGAATCTGTATTTTATTCTTAAATGCACCATTTCCATCTAAAATAACAATAAACAAATTATTATTTTGATCAGCTGTTTCTAAACAAATATCTAATCTATTATCGTTGTCTATATCCTCCAAGATTAATGGATATAAATACAACATAGAATCATTACTATTTGGAAATTCAGGGATATTATTAATATATAATGGATATCCGTCAACTAATGATCCATCTGCATTATATGCATATAAAAAATCAAATAAATTATTTTCTTTATTAAAATATCTTGCAACTAAAATTTCTGGTTCTCCATCTGAATCAATATCTCCAATAGATGGAACACCAAAAACATATTCAAAATAAAAACTTGTAGATAGTTCATTTACTGTGACTGGTTCAAAAAGTAAACTACCATCATTTTTTAATACAATTAATTTATCTGAACCTCCAATTATTATTTCTTTATTAGAATCATTATCTAAATCATAAAAAACTGGCGTTCTTGGGAATAAATAAGTCTGATCAAAAATCATTTGAGTATCATAAGCTGATGCAATATATATTGGAAATCCATAATCTAAGGTACCATCAATATATATATTTCTAATTACATCTATATATTCATTGCCCCAAATATAAGATGATAATTTAATATCATATTTACTTCCAGAATTTAATATTCCTTCTGTAATATATCCTAGCTTCTCATCAATTAAATTTAGGAGGCCATCATATTTTACAACGCCATAACTACTCCAATTATCATCTGAACCAGATAATCTATAACTTATAGAATAATTTAGAGAAGGTAAGTTAATTGAACCTCCTATATTCATTATCTTTCTGTTTCCATAAATAGAATTAGACACAGGATATAGAATTACTACACTATCAATATTAAAAGAAACAGAGTCATAAGCTACTTTCCCTGTATTTAAATCTGTAAACTTAAGTTGAGCAACATAAATTCCGCTATCTATAAAATTATTTAACTCAATATTGTAAATTGTAATATATAGACTACTAATCCCTGAAGAATAATTAATTGAGGAATATTTATTCCAATCAATTGTAGATTTTGAATTATATTCATAGTCATAAAATCCAATATTAAACTCATATTTATATAAATGACTAACATTTAAGTTGGATACATTTGCAGAGAAAGAAACAATTGTAGAGGTTTGCTCATCTTTGTCTAAATTTATAATTACTGGTTTAACATCCGTAACTGATTTATATGCATTTACTCTTCCAAATCCTTTTGAAAAAATATCTGCATTAATATCATCTGCATTATTTCTTATTGCATACTTTATATCCTTTGAATTCCAATCAGGATGAGCTTGTTTGATTAATGCAGCAAGACCAGCAACATGTGGAGTTGCCATTGATGTTCCTGATAATGATACATGTAAATTATCCAAACATTGACTTTGGAACCCAAAATTACTTAATTGTGTAGAACAAATATTAACACCAGGTGCAACAACATCTGGTTTAATATGCCCATCAGATAGTGGTCCTTTAGAACTAAAAGGTGCTACATTATTAAGATAATCGCTTGCACCAACAGTAATTGCTTTTTCTGCAATACCAGGAGATAAAACAGAATTATACCCATATCTACCATTATTACCTGCAGCAACAACTACAATTGGACCAATAGTACTTATGTTATTTACAACCTCAACTAAAGGCGCATTATAGTAAATACTACCACCTAAACTCATAGAAATAACATCAACATGGTCATCAAAATTTAAATCATTATTAGGATCAACTGCACTTTCCAAAGCTGAAATAATATTACTTGTATTTCCATATCCTTGAAAATCCAGAACCTTATAAGCATATATGGTTGCATTTGGAGCAACTCCTTTTAAAGATTCATTACTAGCTCCATTGCCGGCAGCAATTCCTGCACAATGTGTTCCGTGACCATGATCGTCCATAGGATCACTATCATTATTTACAAAATCATATCCATCTATAACTTTACAACCAACTCCAAAGCAAGATCCAAGATCAGGATGAGTATAATCAACACCTGTATCAACAATAGCTATTGTTATTCCATCTCCATCAAACCCAAGTTCATTCCAAACAGTATTTGCTCCAATTAAAGGGATAGATTCATCAAGAACAATCTTTACAACCCCATTTGGAACAACATCTTTAACAAAATCAAGTTTTCTAATATCTTCTGCTTGCTTATCAGAAATTAAAGCAAAAGTTCCAAAAATAAGTTTATTATACTCATTTTTATTAAGATTATCAAAATTAGTAATATTTTCTTTTAAAATAATATTATATTCTTTAGATTTATTAGATAAATAAGTAGGATAAGATTTAATTTCGTTTTCTAATATAGAATCATAATAAACAATTTCTTCATTAAGCTTATTAATTTCACTTAAATTTTCTTTAGTTGGATTTGCATTTAAGTTTTCTATTTTTGATAGTCTTTCATTAATTGGTTTATTTAGTTCAATATATTTTTCTGAAATTGATAATTCATTAAATATAATAATATATCCATTATGTTCTTGATTTAAATCTTGGTTATTATTAATTGTATTGCCAACATCATTTAACCCCATCTTTTGTACAGAAGAATTATTTGACAATCCTAAAACATAATCATCACTTGAATAAATAACAGGTAATTGAATTACCATAAATAAAAATAAAACTATAAGTATACTTTTGTTAATAATTTTTTCTTCTAAATAAAATTTATTTTTAATTACCATATTTATTCCTCATTTTAATATTTTAGACTAGATGCTAATAGATACATAAGTTGTAAGTAAATTAATAGAAAAGAAGATAATTAACTTAGTACCATTAATAAGTAATAGTTATCCCAAAACATTTATAAATAGAACTATTTTTAACACTAAAAAACCATATTAGAATATTTTTAAATTAGAAAATGAAAGGAATTTCATTTAAAATAGATTAAATAAGAAAAAAAATATACCAAAGTATTTATTTTCTTAGTATCCTAACTATTCCTTTGTTTGCATCAACTTCTACAAGATATCCATTCTTTAAGACTTCTGTTGCAATCTTTGTTCCAATCACACAAGGTTTTTTAAGCTCTCTTGCAACAATAGCAGCATGACTTGTTATTCCTCCTTCATCTGTAACAAAAGCTGAAGCTTTTTTCATTGCAGGAAGATAGTTTGGCATAGTCATTGCTGAGACCATAATTTCTCCATTCTTAAAATCAGGGATTTGGTTTTTGGAAGTAATAATTCTAACAATACCTGTAACTTTTCCTTTATACCCAATTTGCCCTTTTATTTCTTGTACGCTTGTTTCTTGCTTTTCTAAAAATAAGTTTAGTTTATCTAAATTGTTATTTACGTTTCCAGTATATAGCTTACCTTGATAATAAACAAACCCTTTCTTTCTCTCATCTATTCTATCTAACATTTCTTTTTTATTATTAATATCTCCATTAAAAATATCATCTGGAAGAACAAACCTACTATTACCTTTAAGATATTTATATTTGCGTTCAATAAATTCAGAAATAACAGGTTCAAGTTCTTCATTGTATTCTTGTGTTTTTGTTCTTGCATCTAAAGTTAATTTTTTTATTTTTTCAGAAACTTTAAAGTTGGATTCTGGGAGAACAAAAACCACAGCTATTTTTGCCCAATAGGATGCATAATATTCAAGAACTTTTTTGTATTCATTTACTGTATTTATTTTCTTTGTTTTATTAAAATAAGGTTTTAATTTATTTAATAAATCAAAAAATTCAGAAATACAATTTTTTACGGATCTAAAACTATTATTTGCTGATTTTTCAATAATTTTAAATACATCTAATAATTCTTTATTATCATAATAAACATCAACTAAGTTTTTACCAGTATATATAAAAATAGTATGCTTTAAATCTGTTTTAATTAAATCAATTTTTGTAAAATAATATGAAAACCCACGATACCAAGCATACATTCTAGATAAAGAATATTCTCTTGAATGTTCTTTGTGTAATTCAATTTTATTATCTACTTTTGAAGTATTTGTTTCTTCTTTTTGAAGTACTATGTTTAATTCATTAAGAATAGACTCAATTGAACCTGTATAGATATTTCCTTTGAAATAAACATATCCTTTCTCTCTTTTTGAAATTCTTTCAAGCATTAAATCTTTATTATTTATATCTTTAGACCAAACCTCAGATGGTAAAACAAAATTACTTTTATTTTTAAGATAAGCATACTTAGTTTCTAAAAATGAAGTTATTGCTTTTTGTATAACTAGATTATATTCTTGTGATTTTACTCTCATCTTAAAGGCCATTTCTTTTAATTTTTCACAAACAGGTAAAGTTGGAAGAACAGTTAGAAGTTGCATATACATCCAATTATCCGCACATAACTTTTGTATGCTCTTTAATTCATATAGTGTTTTGATTTTATTCTTACTATCCTTAAATTTATTATATAAGTTATCAAATTGCTTAATATTTGTAATTATTCTTTCTTTAATATCTTCTGGATCTCTAATAGATAATTCAACTATCTTTTGAGAAATGGATTGTATTTCTCTCATATCATAATATGCTCCTACAAGGCTTTGATTATTAAAAACAAAGCAAGTATTATTCATTTTTTCATTAACAATTGTTGGGAAAGCAATTGTCATTGAATCAAAACCAGCACTTAATCTAAATAAAGTAAATTCATCTGGTTCTCTTGAAAATAATAATGTAAGATTAGTTTGTGCATTTCCTTTTAATGTTGTTATTGGTCTTGACTGAGTAATATAAATCTTGTTCTTTTCTATTGCCCACTCAACATCTACTGGAAAACCATAATGATTTTCTATTCTTTGGATAAGTGTTGAAAGAGATAATATTTCCTTGTCTGTTAGAACTTGAGAATTTGCTTTCTTTTTTTCTATATTCTTCCAAGAGACTCCTTTATCTGATTTAACAAGCTCTCTTGATTGCTCGCTTATATTTTTGTCCAAGATTTTATGTGGCATCTTTGAAACAATATATGAGTTTGGAGTTACTTGCCCAGAAACAATAGCTTCACCAAGCCCGTATCCTGCTTCAATAATTAATTGATTATAATCTTCAGTAACTGGATGAACAGAAAAAGCAATTCCTGATTTTTCAGACTCAACCATCTTTTGAACAACAACTGCAACAGATATTTTCTTTTTCTCAAGCTTCTTTTCAAATCTATAAAATATAGCTCTCTCTGTAAAAAGAGATGCCCAGCATTTCATAATGTTTAAAATTAGATTATTGCTTGTTGTGTTTAAATAAGTATTAAGCTGCCCTGCCCACGCATCATCTTTTGAGTCTTCACTTGTTGCACTAGATCTTACTGCAACAAAACTAGAATTAAGTTTCTTAAATGAATAAAGTATTTCTTTGTTTAAATCTTTTGAAATAGATTTTGATAAAATAAGTGCTTGTATTTTTTTAGAAGCAAGAGTTATTGTTTTTTGGTTCTTTACATTAACTTTATCTAAAATAAGACTAATTTCTTTACCTAATTTTTGAGAAAAAATAAATTCCTCAAAAGTAGTTGAAAGAATAACAAACCCATCTGGAACTGGAATTCCAAAATTAAACATCTCACCAAGAGATGCACCCTTTCCCCCAGTTAAAATTACATCTGATTTATTAATATTATTAAAAAACCTAATAGATTTCATAAATATATATAGTTAAATATATTTAAAAAAGAGACTACATTCATCTAAATTTTGATTCAATTCTATCTAAATATTTCTTATATAGTTTGCTTTTAGGTTTAAATGCATAAAAAACTTTACCACCAAGTATATCCATACAAGTATCTTCATTTTTAATTATATCTTCTAGATGAATATTTCTTTTTTGTAAATCTCGTAATACATTTTCTGTTGCTTTCATTCTTATTCCAAGAGTAATAGGTCCAATCCAAGTCATTCCTGGTAGCCAAATAAGATTAATTTTTGCTTTACCTTTAAACTTACGAAACATTTGATTATAGAACTCGCTTGATTTTGGGAACGTCTTATTTACAGTAAGATATAATTTATATTTCTTAAACCTAAACAAAGTAGTTAATGGCTTTTCTGTTTGCTTAATACGTGTAATAAATTTAGGCCTGCTTTTTAGATTATTTTTTGTACCCTTAGCTAATACTATTCTTTTTTCTAGTGCTTTAACTGAAGCTATTGGTTTATTTACTGTATTCACAAATTAATATACTTTAAAAAGATTTATAAATAGAATACAAAAATATTTTAAAAAATTGTTAAAAGAAAAAGAAATAGTCTTTGGAGTTTAATCCAAAAACAATTAAACAATAAAGTCTCAAAAATTTATCTTGAACCTTGTGCAATTCTTTCAATTTCATCTCTTCTCTTTACTGCATAACTCTTTTGATCGTTTTTAGATGCAGCAATGATTTCTTCAGCTAGTGCAACATGTATTTCCTTATTTGTTTTAAAGGTCTTAGAAAAAGCAGCAAGTGCAAGATTCTTAAGTGCTTCATCAAGTCTTTTTATGGGGGCTAAATCAACTGCTTGATTTGAAACAACTCCACCTCTTTGAAGTCTAACAACATCTTCTCTTGGTGCACTATATTCTAATGCTTTAACAAGAACTTGGATTGGGTTTTCTTTTGTTGTTTTATTAATATAATCAAATGCTAAGTCCACTGATTTAATCATTAAATCCTTTTTTCCACAACCATGTCTTCCTCTAATGAATTTACCAGAAAGTTTTTTCTTTCCTTGCCCAGATCTCATCATTTTATTGATTAATCTTTCAACAATGTTTATTTTTGCTTTCTCAACAGGAGTACTCTTCATAACTCCATGTGTGTTTGGAATTATTTTTGCTTTTAAGCATAAATATTTAGAAATACCTTGATCAGCACAAATTATATCTTTTGTTTCCCATTTATTAAAAATCATCATATTTAACACCTTATTAAAATAAAAAAAGAGATATTAAACCTATCTCTTAGATTTCTCCTTTTTACCTGTTCTTAACATTTCAAGTGATTGACTGTTTACTTTAACAACTTTATACTTTACACCCCAAAGATCTCCAACAGGTCCACCTTTACGTCCACCAATTCCTTCAACAGTTACTTGGTCGTGTATTTCAATAAACTTAATTGCTTTATCTTTTGGTGCAAGAGCAGTTAATTCTTTTCCATTCTTTATTAATTTAACTCTAACACATTTTCTAATACCTGAATTTGGCTGTCTTGCTGTTATTCCTTTCTTTTCAAGAACAATTCCTCTTGCTTGAGGTGCTCCTTCCATAAGCCCAGCTTTTCTTTTAACCTTAACAAATCTTTTGTGTCTTGGATCTTTTTTATTCCATTTTTTTCTATCTTTTAAATTCTTCTTTGCAGCGAATTCTCCGTTTGCTCCTCTACTCATAATATATTCACCTAAATCTTAATTTTTATTTTCTAATTTTTTTAAATACCTTATTTTTCTATTTCACGCTTCCACATTTTTACTGCTAATTCAATATTTATTTTTTTATTTTTTACAAGTTCTTAAATTTGAGATACTATTTTAGAAGCATTCTTCTCAGTTGCATTAATACCAAGTTCATTAAGATAAAAAACATCTGGATTTATTTTTCCACTTTTAAATCCTCTACTTCCTTTAACTCCAGCTTTTAAAATTAACTTCTTTTTAAATTGGAACCAACACGCATAAAATAAATCACTTCTTCTTTATCTTTATTATATCCTTAAATAATGCATCATCTTTAATTGGTTTTTCTTCTTCTTCTTGTTTTTTAATTTCTTTTGCTTTTTTAATTAATTCTTTCTCTGTTTTTTGTTTTTCTTTACCTTCTTTTTTAATTGCTTTTGCTTTTGTTCTTAAATTTTCTTTAACAACAACAACATCTTTAGAATCAATTATTGCATTAACACTAGATTCACCTAAGTCAAGAACACCAAGAACAGAAATATTAAACGGTTTACCACAAACAGAACCAAGTTCAACACCTGATTCAGGGTATTCCACACACTTAATACCTGCAAGTTTTGAATAATGTTCTAATTGTTTCTTTTGAAGAGATTTAACTGTTTTTGCTAAAACAACTAACTTTAAATCGCCTATAAGTGTTTCTCTAACTACTTCTTTTGTGCCATAGATTACTTTACCAGTATCTACTGCATTTCTTAATTGTTGATTAAATTTTGTCCAGTCCATATTATTTCACTTTATTTATAATTTTTTTAACCTCATAATATATATTTAAGCTTACAAACTATTTAAAAAAGAAATTACTTTTCTTCTTCTTGTGCTTCCATCATTTTTTTCAAATTTTTTGGGTCAAGTGTTAACTTAACAAGACCAGTTCCTGCAGAAATTGGAAGTCCAACAATTAAGTTTTCTGTAATTCCAGTTAACTTTTCAGTCTCATGATAGAAAGCAGCAGATAAAATATGCTTAACAGTCTCTTCAAATGCAGCTCTTGCAAATGGACTAGTCTTTTCTCCAGTAATACCTGTTCTAACAATTCCTTTTACTCGCCCTCCAAAAGTCATAAGATCAGCAAGAATATATATGTGCCTTTTATTTACTTCAATTCCATTTGAATCAAATGTAGTACTTAATTCATTTACAATTGAATTTCTTGCAGCTTCAATTCCTAAAATTTTATTTATTTCTACAATATCGTTTGTTGTTGTTCTTAATACATCAACTTCTTCAAACTTTAAAACTTCAGATAAGTTTGTTCCTCTAGTAGTAATTATAAATTCATCATTTTGTGGAGTTACAACTACTTTTTCTATATGTTTAACACCATATAAAGGTATACTCTTCCATTTTAGAACTGCCTTTCTAATATTATATAATGGTGTAGTTGCATCAAATACAAAATTTATTTTCTTTTTATTATCTGAAAATCTCTTTGAATTATAAACTTCATCAATCTTGTCATAAACTAAGTCCATAATTTTTTCTTTATCTACAAATGATTCTTCAACCTTTTCATCATCAAGAATAAAAACAACTGATTTATTATCAAAATTTTCCTCAAATCTACCAATATCTTCTACTTTAATATCAATTAAAGTTCCAGCAAAGGATTTAACTTTCTTTTCTATTTTTGCAAGTTCTGGTTTTAAATATATTTTCATTGAGGGGTACTTTGCAGTTAAACGTCCATCAACAATTTCAATTACTCTCTGTATTCCTTGACCAACAGAAACTTCTAAAGAACCAGCATAGTGTTTTGTTCTTAAAGTTAACTGAGTTCCAGGTTCTCCAATTGATTGAGCAGCAATTAGGCCAATTGCATCTCCAGGAGTAACAAGAGCATTATTATATCTATTAGTTACAATCTCAATTAATTTTTTTTTCTTAGAATCACTAAATTTACTGTCTTTAGAATAATTTTCTATTCTTTCTAAAACTAATTTTGGTAGTTCTCTCATATCAATCAACTTTTTTAATTTATAATCACTTGTTGTCCAACATCTATTGTAACTTATTTCATAAGGATGTCTTGGCATGCAAGAAAAGCTTATTCGTGGAAGAAATTAATGTTTTTTCCAAGATATGCTTTATCAGGGGATAATCCATCATCTCCATATAAGAATTGTATTACTTGCCCATCTGCTGTTCTAACACTTAAATCTTCATTAACAATTAAATCTTTAAGAGCATTTGATAATCTTCTATATAGATATCCAGATACTTTTGTTGCAACACCAGTATCAATTTCTCCTTGACGTCCACCAATTGAGTGTATAAAATATTCTTTTGGCTCCATTCCATTAAAGAAATTATTTTTAACAAACCCAAAGTCCATTAATGCTTTTGTTCCAACAATATTTGAACTTAAGAATCTGTTTGCAAAACCTGCTTTTGGTCTACCTGACCTAACAGTAACAAGGCCCCACAATGCAACAATGTTTGCAACATTACCAAGCTTTCCACGAGATCCACCAATACTTGCAAGTAAAGTGGAATTATTATTTGAAACTTTTGTTGATGAAGTTATTTCATCAAACTTAATTTCTAGAAGTTTATTTGAAATATCCTCTTTTGTTTCTCCAGCAGCTTTAATCATTTCAAGCTCAAATGTTTCATCAAGTGTTTTACCTGGAATTAATGGTAAACTTTTGCTTTCATATTTTTTAATAATGCCATTTGTTGTTGCAATTAACTTTTTTACTTTAATATCTATGTCTTCTTGTAAAGTTTCTGGAGTTTTATATTCATCGAGAGCAATAGTTAGTCCTTTCTTATTTAATGTATAAAACACAAGTTTACATAAATTATAATAAAAATCAACAATAACGTTTTTAGGATAATGTCTAACAAGTATATCCACTAAATTCTTTGGTGAATACATTTTTTCATCAACCACACCAGAAACTAATTTCCCTTTTTCAACTTTAAAATAACAATCAAATTTATCAATATCTTTTTGTGTTATTTTTCCTTTAACTTTCTTTAATACAGTATATAGCTTATTATTATATTCAATGTTTAGATCTTTTGGTAATATTTGAGAAAAAATTAATTTCCCAGAATACTTTGTTCTATCAACATCTGCAGCAGGTAGCTCAGTTATTCCAATTGAATATAACATTTCCATTGCTTCTTTTTTAGAGAAAACAGTATCCTTTTTTGTTAAAAGATATCCACCAGAAACAATATCATGATCAGGAACAATAATTGGATTTCCATTTCTAATACTTAAAATCTGGCTATCAACCATTAATAAATTATTAATTTCAGCAACTGCAGCTTCACTTTGTGGGCAATGAAGATTCATTTCATCTCCATCAAAATCAGCATTGTATGGTGGACAAGAAATTGGATTTAATCTAAATGTTTTACCAGGTAATACTTTAATCTTATGACCCATAATAGATGCTCTATGAAGAGTAGGTTGTCTATTAAATATAACAACATCTCCGTCTCTTAATTTACGCTTAATTGTTGCCCCAATTTCAAGACCATCAATTAATTCTTTTTTATTTTCTATAGTTATTAGTTTTCTTTTACCATTTTTTGAAATAATATATTCAACACATCCATTTTCAATTTGATCTTTACAATAATCTAAATTCCAAGAAGTTACTCTCTCAGGCATTGTTAATGTATTTGCAATTTGCTCTGGAACACCAAGCTCGTCAATTTTTACATCAGTTGATGGAGTAATTGTTGTTCTTGCTCCAGCATTAACTCTTTTTCCAATCAGGTTATATCTAAATCTTCCTTTCTTACCTTTTAATCTTTGTGCCAAAGTATTTAATGCTCTTCCAGATCTGTGTTTTGCAGGAGGAACACCAGCAGTGTTATTATCAAAATAAGTTGTTATATTATATTGTAATAGATCCCATAAATCCTCAACAATAATTTGTGGGGCACCAGCACTTATGTTTTCTTGTAATCTTGTATTAATTCTAACAATATTAAGTAACATATGTGTTAGATCAGATTCTGCAGTAATTACATTTTCTAAAGATAAAGAAGGTCTAATTGCAACTGGTGGGACAGGAAGAGTAGTTAGTACAAACCATTGTGGTTTTAGAGTTTGAGAGTACCCAAATAAAAACAAATCTTTTTCTGGAATTTTAATTAACCAATCAGTGATCTCAGAAGGATATAATCTTTCTTGATTTACATAAAAATTAGTTGGCTTATCAATCGTTACCTTTAAAATATCATGCCCACAATGAGGACATTTCTTTTTATCTTTAACAAGACTACTTATTTCTTTTGTTACTTTTTCAGGATCATAAGCAAGAGTTAATAAATCATTAATATCTTCTTGTGGTATCATTATTCTACCACAATCTTTACAAGTACAAGATAGAACAGAATATAATTTTTCAGAAAACTTAGGATGAATAACAGGTCTAATTAATTCAATATGCCCAAAATGCCCTGGACAATCTCTCATGTTTTGCCCGCAAGTTTTACATCTAAGTCCAGGAGAAATAACACCCAAATGAAGATCCATAACTCCACGTTCAATTGGATATCCATCCTTATCATATGTTTCTGCTCTTGTGATTTCTGCTGCAGACATTTTTCTAATCATATCTGGGGATAACACACTAAAATCAATTGATTTAATTTTCTTTAAGCTCATATTCAAATCATCTACTTTTAATTTTCTGTTCTTAAACTTAATCTATTTTATCTCCAATATTTAGTTTAGGGAATACTCCAAGTGCTTTTAATTCATCAAGTAATAACTTAAATCCATAACTAATTTTTACTTGGTAAATATTTCCACCCTTACAGATTGGACAATACAATTTGTTTCTAATTTTATCATTAATTGCAAGAACTCCACAATCTGAACAAATATGAACATCAAGTTGATCTGAATCATCCATTAATTTTTCATGCAGCAACATTGCAGCACCATGACCAATTAAAGCATCTCCTTCCATTTCTCCAAATCTTAGACCACCACCTTTTTCTTTACCTTTAGTTGGCTGTCTAGTTAATAGTTGGATTGAACCCTTATCTCTTGCTTGTATCTTATTTGTTACTACGTGGTATAATCTTTTAAATGAAATTGGGCCTACAAAAATTGGCATTTCAATTTTTTCTCCAGTTACTCCATCATAAAACACTTCTTTACCATCTTGACGGAAACCGTGTGTAAGTAAAAGTTTTTGAATTGAATCTTTATCTGAATAGAAAGCAGTACCATCTATTTCTTTACCAGATAATGCACCTGCTTTAGCAGCAATAGTTTCAAACATATGTCCAATTGTCATTCTTGATGGAATTGAATGTGGATTTAATATAAAGTCTGGTTTAATTCCATTAGCTGTAAAAGGCATATCTTCTTCATTAATTACTGCCCCAACAACACCTTTCTGCCCATGATGTGATGAGAACTTATCTCCCACTTGTGGAATCATGCAAGACCTAACTTTTATTTTACATAATTTAACTCCAGACAAAGTTAAAGTTAACATTACTTTATCAACATAACCATTCAAATGTTTTCTTGCAGTAACACTTGATTCTCTTCTATCTTCTGAAACAACTCCAAACTCAGATATTTCTTCAACAAATCTAGGAGGTGATGTCATTCCAATAATAACCCCACCTTCAGGAACATGTGTTTCAATATTTGCAATTCCATCTGAACCTAAACTTTTATAAGAATCATCTCCTCTAAAACCAATAGTTGTTTCTTCAGGAATTGTAAATTCATCAGCTTGCCCGGATGGGTATCTATTTTCTTGAGCAGAATAAGATCTATAATAAGAAGATCTACCAAGTCCACGCTCAATTGCTCCTTTATTTAGAATAAGAGCATCAATCATATTATAACCTCTATAAGGCATAATTGCAACAATTGAATTCTGAATCATTGGTCTTTTATCTATATTTAGCATTTTTTCTGTTCTTGTAGTTACAAGTGGTTTTTGTGGATAATATAATACATGCATTTCGGTATCAAATCTATGCTTATAATTAGTTGCAGGAACACCAACTGCTTGTTTGAAAATTTTTGCACCAAAAATTGCTTTTCCTGCCATGTTATGGTGAATAAAAGGAATCATTGATGTAATTATTGAAAAAATAGTTGTTCCAGAAATTTCAAGATGAGTATGTTCAGGAGTAATATCTTTTTCATCAAGTGCAACATAACAGTTTTCTTCTTCTTCAGCATCTAGATATTCAATTATTCCTTTTTTTATTAAATCTGGCCAAATCATTTTTTTATTTTTAATATCATCAAGTATTTCTTTAGTTAACTTAGATTTACCACCTTCAACAATAATTAC
>Ga0172371_10002521_pt1 | contig 29026 bp, 26 predicted proteins | sample Lak12m_FD_114543 | JGI IMG/M metagenome (GOLD analysis project Ga0172371, IMG submission 114543) | Freshwater microbial communities from Kabuno Bay, South-Kivu, Congo - kab_022012_12m | ecosystem: Environmental > Aquatic > Freshwater > Lake | place: Democratic Republic of the Congo: South-Kivu...
CTTTTTTGTGTAAAAAAGGGTTTCCCGAACCCTTCCCAAAAAACTCTAACATTATGGCACAATAGATCGACGAACCGATAATTTGCCGGCTTGTATAATGATCAAACTTTGCATTAGTCAAGAAATCTAACCGAACGATTACGCGAAAGGAAACAATAATGTCGAGAACCCTTCAAGAAGAATTTGATAGCGTACACCAGACCTTTTTCCCGTCCTGGGACAAAGAAAAGAAATGGAAAATCGTGGATAAAGCAGGCCCACATCGTCCACACGGTTGCATCGACAAGAAAGCGCAAGTTGTCGAGGTTCAATGTATGAGTCCCGGTCAATCCTTAAGGGTGTGTCTCATCCATGAGATAGCTCACGCAGTGTCGTCGCTCGGTCACGGAAAGGAATGGCAAGATCGGGTAGAAAAGGCAGCCAGGAAAGCGGAAACTATCGGAGAGACCTCAATGGCCGAAGCTCTCAGAGAGGAGGTCCGTGTCTATACCGAGCCCTTTGGCGCCGCCACAGCGACAGCCGAGATGGTGTACTCCCGGATAAAGAGTGAGCGTCTGTGTTGCCCAACGCACGGCTTTGACCAGATCGTCGATTCCATCCGAAATGACTTCGGCCTGACGAGGGAAGAGTTCTTGCGCCAGTTCAAGAGAAGCCGGGAAGTTTTTGAGAGCGCCAAAGGCTAAGAGTTTCTGAACACCTGCGTGATTGGAACCTTGTGTTCCAACGAAGGTGTGTTATAGGGAATCAAGAGGTATCGCAAGATGGAATTTGACAGAATTACCACGGATCCTTCTCTCATGAACGGCCAGCCTTGCATCAGCAATATGCGCCTCACTGTACGTCGTGTAGTGGAGCTTGCAGCCTTGTATCCCAATCGTGACGATCTGCGGCAGGAATATCCTGAGCTTGAGGATGAGGATATTCGGCAAGCTCTAGTTTATGCCGCATCGTATCTTGACGACCGAATTGTAGATCTCCCTGCAAATCATGAAACTGCTGCTTGACCAGGGACTGCCGCGATCAGATCGTTTCACAAGCATCCAGAAGCCCATCTCGGCACATGCAGCTCGATCCGATTGGGCAACATCCGAAAAGCTCATCCTTTGAACATCTTTCGCACCGATAGTAATTTACTGGGCAAGTGAAGCTGTTTGATTTGAACGGCTTTCTTGACTTTTCGAGGTATCCGGATTTCTCGTCCATCTTAATTCTCCTCTACCAAGCATAGATGCGAACCGACGATCAGAAGTTTCACCGATTGGTAATTGCTCCGTCCGAATCTACCAGACTCCGGGAATGAGCCGGTAGCGCACTGTTTCCTCATAAGCCGTATACCCCTCAAGCTCGTGTTCCAGTGTCTTGTCTTCCAGGTGGGTTCGCGTCACGATCAAAGCCGTCAGAATTATGGCTGGGATGAATGTGAAAACGGAGCCTAGAGCCAAAGGAATAGAGAAAAATCCCAATATGGCCCCCACGTACATTGGATGGCGGACATATTCATATGGCCCGGTCGTAATTACCTTATGGCCACGATCCTCTTGAATTTCGACTGCCGCGGAAGAATAAGGATTCGTTCTCACTACCCAAAAAATCAGACCGGAAGAGAGAATTAGGCCGATAAATCCGATTATCTTGAGCAACAGCGGCACGTGAGACCACTGGTATCGGACGGCGTCGAGTCCGGGAAGGATAAACAAAGGCACACAAGTGGCAAAAACAAGAATTAAGATCGCTCTATCCCAGGGTTTTGTAACTCGTTTTCGGACATCGACGCGAACCTTCAGCAATTCGGGGTTGTATTTCTTTAGCCAGGCCACCATGAATATCGAGGAACCGAACTGGATCAGCATGTACAGCCAGCCCTCGGGCCAAGCGATAGTTCCCGGCGCGCCGAAGAGCAAGACAAAGATGATCCCAAGCCCGATTGCTGATTGGATTACAAGCCGCCGCGTCGAAATATCAGGAGACATGCCATTCACCCTCTAGCCTTCTTTTATGATAGTCATCATTTCCGCTCTGAAAGGGCGCTGTTCAAATTTTTGATCCGCAGTGTCCATTCCGCAACGAGGGGGCTCTTTCTGTCATTGCGAGGAGTGAACCGACGAAGCAATCTTGTAGGGGCGCATGGCTATGCGCCCTTCCTGGATTCCCGTTTCCACGGGAATGACGGGAGATTGCTCCTTCGCTCACAATGACATGACCGTAACCATGTGCTTTCCCAGCTTTGTAAAGAGAATAATTGCGATCCCGAAACATTTGACCAGTGCTTTTTTTCTTGTATCGTGTAAAATCAGAATATCCTTTTACCAGAATCGTCAGCGTCTTCGGTGACGAAATAGGTCTGTCTCAATACCCTTGACGACAAGATTGAACGTTGATTCTCTAACTGGGAAAGGTGAAACGAACACCCCGGCGCCGTAACGGAGATGTTGTCTCTGGTCTTCTCTGGGGTAACCGAATGCGAAGAATTTGTACCATCCGTCCCCCTGCCCAGTGGGCACAGGATTTACCAGATACCGAGAACTCAATTTTGGGCGAGGGGCGAGGAGGAAATAGACTGCATAGGTATTGCCGTGATCATCAACGCGTCTCTCGCCCAAACTACTTTTTATTTCGCGATGCCTGAAAAGGGGATGCAAAGCTGCAATGTTTTGGAGAATTCTGGTTTAGCCTGGTAAGACTGCCGAGTCCCCCAAACTCATAGAAGCAGGTAACATGGAAACCGTTAGACTCCTGATCGTTGAAGACAACCCTGTGGATGCGCTTTCTCTGGAAAAGGCTCTACGGCAGGCGAAAGGCGCGACTTTCGCTGTTTCTCACGCTGAGACCTTGGCGGAAGCCAAAGGACTTCTTGAAGAAGGAGATTTCCATTTAGTGGTGTTGGATCTTGGGCTGCCTGATAGTCGAGGACTCGAAACGTTCCTGGAAGTTCAGAAAACGGCCCCGGACCTTCCCATCGTAGTGTTATCGGGCTTGGACGATGAATTTTTGGCGATTGAGACTGTAAAGAATGGCGCGCAGGATTATCTGATCAAGGACAAATGGGACGCACAGCTCGTCCTCCGGGCTCTTAACTATGCAATCCAGCGACATCAGCTTCTTTTCACGTGCAAACAGGCGAACGAATCTTCACGAAAGTCAAACAGGGCGCTGCGGGTCCTAAGTGAATGCAATCAACTGCTGGTACGGACAACCAAAGAGCGGGAGTTCATCGACGATATATGCCGAATCCTGGTGGATCATGGTGGATATCGCATGGCCTGGATTGGATTTGCCCTCGACGACGAGGCCAAGACCGTGCAGCCGGCAACGATTGCCGGATTTGAAGACGGATATCTCCAGGCTGTGAAAATCACCTGGTCAGACGACGAGACCGGCCGAGGTCCAACGGGAACGGCTATACGGACAGGAATCATCAAGATCAACAGAAGAAGTCGGTCCAACTCAGAGTACGGTCCCTGGCGCTCAGAGGCTCTGAAGCGCGGTTATGCTTCGTCTATTGCATTACCACTCATTGATAATAACGGGATCTTTGGGGCTCTCACATTGTATGCTATGGAGCCGGACGCTTTTGATGATGGGGAAGTGAAGTTGCTGGGTCAATTAGCCGATGACCTGAGCTACGGGATTAGAACACTGAGAATGCGGGCAGCCAAAGAAAAGGCGGATCTGGCCCGCAGCGAAAGTGAGCGGCGCTTCAGGGCAATCTTTGAAGGAGCGCAGGACTACATTTTTCTCCAAGATCGATCGCTCAGGTATACTCTGGTAAATCCTGCAGTAGAAAACCTGTTCGGCATCCCTGCCTCCAAAATTGTTGGGATGACGTACGAAGATCTTTTCGGTGAAGAAGGCGCAGCGTTCGTTAGAGAATTAGACACCCGCGTGTTACAGGGCGAAACGATCGAGGAAGAACACACAAGACGAGTCAATGGAGTACCCATGACATTCCTCGAAACAAGAAGTCCACTTCGAGACGACGCAGGGGACATTATTGGTATCTTCACTGTTTCTCGTGATATTACCGAACGCCGGAGAATAGAATTCTCCTCCTCGGAATCGGATGCCGCATATCCATCCGAGGTCATGAGAAACATTCTGGCGCTGGCCCGTGCCGCGGCTCAAAAGGACTCCACCATTTTGCTGCTGGGTGAAAGTGGTAGCGGCAAGGACTACTTGGCCAGGTACATCCATAACCATTCCAAACGGGCCGGCGGGCCGTATTTTTCTGTAAATTGCGCTGCCATCGCCTCGCAGCTTGCCGAATCCGAATTATTCGGTCACGAAAAAGGATCCTTCACCGGGGCACAAGGCCGCAAAAGAGGACTATTGGAACTGGCGGAAGGGGGAACATTACTGCTCAATGAAATTGGGGAGCTTTCACCGCCTTTGCAGGCAAAACTGCTTACCTTTCTTGATACAATGAAATTTACTCGCGTTGGTGGGGAAAAAGAAATCTCTGTGAATGCCAGGCTGATTGCGGCTACCAACCGCGACCTGCAAAAGGAAGTTGAAACCGGTCGTTTCAGAAATGACCTTTTCTACCGCATAAATGTCATGTCGATAACGGTCCCCCCTTTACGGGAAAGGCGTGACGATCTCCCGCTACTGACCAGGGAAATTCTGTCGCAACTTCACGTGGAATCGCGATTTGCCGCTCCTCTGACCGTTGATACAGCAACGATAGAACTCCTCAAAAGGTATGATTGGCCCGGCAATGTGAGGGAACTGCGTAACGTTTTGGAAAGAGGTGCGATACTCTCAAACGGTGGGGCCATAGACCTTACCGGTCTTCAACTGCGCATGGATAAGAACGGTCCAAATCAGGAGTGGTCATTTACGACCTCGTTCCCATTCGGCGGCACGCTCCAAGATGTGACCGATGAACTCACAAAGTCGCTGCTGGCGGAAGCGCTCAGGCTTTCCCGTGGAAACAAGAAGAAGACTGCTCAAACCCTTGGTATTGCCCGGGACTCACTATATCGGTACTTGAAGAAGTTCGGGATGGAAACGGGTGATTGAATTGGCTAAGAAAGCCTTTGATGTGGAGCGGATGAATGTCTGCTTTCCGGGAAGAGATCAATTCGGGGCTCACAAGTAATTTTGGGTCAGACGACGCCATAGCGGGAACCGACTCAATTTCTTGTTCATCTTGCGGCCAATGGTGTGGCCCAGCACTAGCGGGAGTCCCAACACCAATGGAACTACGTTACGGGGCATAAAAAGTCTTATACGAAAAAGTTTCCGGGCAATCTTGAGCACCTGCCGGGGAGTGTAGAATTTTCTGGTGATCTGAGAACTGATACGTTTGAGTCCCGGCCGTCCTACGCCATCGCGGTACACGATCCGGTCGTCACCAATATAGTAACCCGGTGTGCTTTCGACCAATTCCTTCAGCGGTGAATATTTTTCTATGCGTAATTTCTGATACGTTATGGAATCCAGATTCAGCTCTTGGGCGAAGGTCGGAATCCGCATCATTTCCTCTTCAGTCTCCGTTACGTTCCCATAGATGAAATAGCCGTGATAATAAAACGGATAATTGCCTGAAGACTCGAACGCTTTCCTGACTGTCGCCGTATCGAAGCCTTTATTGAGCTGATCCAAGATCCTGTCAGTGGGGGATTCAATTCCCAGGAGAAATATCTTCACGCCCGCGTTGGCGGCTGATTCCAGTACTTCGGGATGGTTGAATATCTCGATTCTGGACTGGACGACAAATCGTTTATTGATCCCTTCAGACACAAGCGTGTCGCAGATCTTCTTGGCCCTAGCAGGATTTACAAAAAAGTCCTCATCAGCTATCAGGACAATTCCTGCAGATAATCCCCGCAACTCTTCGATCACTGAATCAATCGAACGTGGAGAGTAGACTCGTCTCTGCCCGCCCTCGGTTACTGTAAAAGTACAAAACTTGCAATTGTGAGGACAGCCCCGAGAAGTAAGGATGATATCAAATTCCTCTCCACGTAGAGCAAAGCCCCCGATATTGAAGTGATACTTCTGGGGCCGTAAAGTGCGGTCCGGAAAAGTGTAATTGTCTAATTTCCCGAGAGGACGCGTGGGATTGTGGATAATGCCTGCGCCGTTGCGATAAGACAGGCCTGGAATATTTTTTGGGTCCGCGCCCGAGGCTATCTCAGAAATCGTCTCCTCCCCTTCACCTCGGACCACAATATCGACTCCAGGGCAAATTTCGAAGACTTTCTCCAGATCGTCAGTGGCCTGTTTTCCACCTACGACAGTAAGAACCTTACGAGGTAGAGCGTTTACCAGCTCGCACACTTCATCGAACTGATATTCCCAATTGATGCTAATACATAATAGATCCACTTCATCATTGATAAATTTCTTCAATCTTCGAAGCGTCCGCATGGGGCCGGGGAGGCGCAGATCGACTAAGGTGACCCGCTCCACATGTGGCTGAAGCGCGGCTGCGATGTATTCGAGCCCTATGGGCGGGAAAACGGCTATTCCGAGCGAGCCTGAGTGGCTGTCACGGTAGTATGGGTGGAGACATAAGGCGTGCTTGTAAACTGAGCCCAACCATTACTCCTTTCGGAAATCCATCCGAAAACTGGACAGGCAAGAGCCCATGCAATAGGGACCCTTGCCTGTGTTTCATGACGCCACCGTGAACCGATAGTTACGTTACCAGGTTACACTACCAGCGTGATCGTCCGCCGCCGTCTCGACTATCTCGACGCCCACCTCTGTCATTGGTCTTGGGGCGGGCTTCATTCACCTTCAGCGCGCGGCCTCCGAGATCTTTGGAATCCAATTCCTCGATTGCGCGAAGGCCTTCCTCACGGTTTTCCATTTCAATGAATCCGAACCCCCGGGATCTGCCAGTGAATTGGTCAGTGATGATTTTGGCGGAATCCACTGCTCCGTAACCTTCAAAGAGACCCTTGAGTTCATCCTCGTTGGTATTAAAAGACAGATTCCCCACATAAATTTTGATACTCATTTCTTCTAACTCCTTGGAAAAAGCACAGACACGATTTGTGGGAGTGCGTTTGAGGTTCCGAACACGGGCTCTTGGTAGCGTGGATGAATCGACCGGCGTTACGGCGGGATAATCCTCGGCACAGGGCGCCTATGTCCTAACATCTTAAGCCTTGCATAACGCCCGTAGTCCTGAAAACAGGTCTACTGAAGAAACGCAAGTTAAGGTTCACGCTATACGCTATGTCATGGATCTTTAGTTGTCAAGGGATTTTAAGTCTCGAGGAGTATGTCCACCACGTCTGAAATCCCGAACTTCAAACAATAAGTGGCGCTGAGTATATTCCTGGTGTTCTTTTCCATGACGGGCAAACGTTCACCCAAGCCCTTCAGGTCCGGAGCCAATTGGGACCCAAGGGACCACAAAAGCAGCACGAGCGGTATTCAAAATGTTGACCTCCTGTCGCTCAGCGACCCGGACGTGTGACGTCCGGGCCACTCCCATTCATCGTGCCGCGATTCCCGGCTGATTATTGATTTTGAGACAGCCTCCAAGCAGCGCCCCAGCAGATAATGTGACGTCTTGCTTCATTTTGAGACGATTTCGGATGGCGCCCTCGATCAGTTGCTTTAATAGCCCAATTCCTGCAAGGTCGGCGCAAAGGCATCGCCGGAAAATACGTCGACTACTTTGGCAAAATCGTATTTGCTGCCAAAAGTTCCTTCTTTGCGCTCATCCGCTCCTTTTCCTTCCACAATCCAGTCGAAATATTTGTACATACAACGGCCGTCTTTCCGCCATTTGGCCTCGCCCTTTGCGCCAGCCCACACGGGATTGGCCATCAAGGCTTCGTACATTTTTGTGGGATCGGTGGATTGAGAAAGTTTCATTGCTCTAACAACTTCTTTCACCGCGTCATATGAAGCAAGCGCATAAGCGTCGGGCGGTTCATTGTACAATTTTGCATAGTTGGCGCTAAATTCGTTGGTGGACTTTACAACAGCGTCATCCCTGAACCCGGCCAGGTCGTGAAGCCAAAATATTTGAGCCCACACGCCTTTCATAGCCTCGGGACGGATTGCAGCGGCCAGGGCGTTCACGGTCCATAGATGAAACAACTTGCTGTCTTTGCCCAGCCCCATGTCGAAGGCTTGATTGAATGCGTTGACAGCATCCTGACCCCATGACCCTATCACTATGACGTCAGGCCTAAAATCGCGCACGGCCTCCAGATCACGTCGAATATTCGAACTCCCAAATGGATGCCAAAAGATCTTGTATGTGATTTCAGGGTGCTTCTTTATTGCCGGCTCGAACCCTGCTACCAGCGCATTGCCGTAGGCATAGGCAGGCACAAAACAAGCTACTTTTTTGGGTTTTACTTTCTCGGCTATATAAGAAGCCCCAGCACGACCTATGTCGGAACCTGCCGCCAGTATTCCTAGAGAGGTAGGGGCTTTCACCTTTTGCTCGTGAAAGGCGTCCGGAGGCGCGCAAGCCGAGATGAGGAGGGCTTTGTCCTTTTTTACAGCCGTATTAAGCGCTAGAGGAACATGTGCAACAGAACCCCCTACTACGGCTGCGACTTTTTGATTCTTCACCATGTCTTCAAAGAGTTTCGTAGCCGTCTCTGCCTTGGTTTGGTCGTCACCAAAGATGGCTTCAATTTTTGTCTTTTTCCCGCCGATCTCCACCCCGCCGGCATCATTCACTTCCTTTACGGACATTTCTACAGCCCGTTTCTGGACTTTTGCCACCTCGGCTACCGGTCCGGTCAAGGAATATATGGCCCCAATTTTGATCACATCTTGCGCCATAACAGGAACAGCCAATAAAATGCCGACCAGAGCGACAATCGCTGCGAAGAATCCCGTGCGTTTGGCAACTACTTTCATGAATGTCTCCTTTCTCCACTTAAATCATCTAACCCCATCAAATCTTATATCTATCAACCATCTGTTTGAGCTGATCTCCGAGTTCCGTCAGTCTTCTGGCAGCGGTTTCCAATTGGGAGGCGCTGTCCACATTCTGTCTCATGGCGCTCTCAATACTGGTCATTGCGCTCGAAACTTGATCTATGGAGGTTGACTGCTGATCACTGGACGACTGGATCTCATTTGCAGCCTTGGCGGAGCTCTCAACACTCGAATACAACTTTTCTATGGATTTCCCTGCCGCCACGGACTGGTCCACGCCCGCTTCCACTGCTTTGCCGCCCTGTTCCGCCGCCATGACAACAGCGGCTACCCATTTTCGTATCTCTTCGAGAATGCTTCGGACCTGTTCCGTGGACTGCTTGGACTCGTCGGATAATGTTTTGATTTCATGCGCCACTACGGCAAAGCCTTTGCCGTGCTCGCCAGCTCGTGCAGCTTCAATGGAGGCATTTACCGCGAGGAGGTTGGATTGGTCTGCAATGTCCTGAACAGAGGCGATTATTCTTTCTATGGCCATGCTGTGTTCGCTGAGCCTGACCACCGTTTCACCAATCGTTGTCATCTGCTCTTTGATAACTGATATCATTTTGACAGCGTCGTCCGTAGCCTGACGGCCTGCGGCTGATGTTTTCACCGCTTCTTGAGCGCTTCTTGCAACGTCTTTGGCCATGTTGTTGCTCAACTGTGCGGCCTGTCGCAATTGCTCGACCGTGACCGTAGTTTCCGTCATCGCAGAAGACGTCTGCGCCGAACTCGTCACCACCTGCCCCACACTGCCGGAAATCTCCAAAACGGAAGAACTGAGAACAGTGAGGCCTTGAATCAGACTCCCGATCTGCTCACGAAGATTGCCCACCATAAGATGGATCGCCTTGGCCAGGGCGCCTACCTCATCATTCTTGCTTTGAAACGGAATTGTGGCAGTGAGATCCCCTTCGCCGATCTGGGTTACTTTGTCGGCAAGCGCCACTATTGGCCTTGACACACTTCCCGCAACCACTAAGGCAACCAGGACTGATAATCCTGCCATGATCAACGCGACTAAAATGACCCTGTTTCTCAGCGTCTGAATCGAAGCGAATGCCTCATCCGAATTAATTGCCGCAATGACCGCCCAATCGAAATCCGGAGCAAGCTCCTTGATGCTTTGCAGACCTGCCGAAGAATAAGATGTCAGGACCATTGTGTCTTGATAATTGCGTAGGACGCCCGTTCCGGAATTGCCCTGCAGGGCGTTTTTGGCCGCATCGGTGTCCACCTTTAATCGGAGAATTGCCGAATCCGGCGCAAAACGAGATTGGGACCGCATCAAAAAGTCACGTCCCACCAGATATGCTTCAGTTGTCTTTCCTATTGCTGCTGTAGAACCGAAAATCGAATTGATTTTTTCGGGACCCACTCGAAGCGCAAGGACTCCTTCGACAGCGCCGTTGTCACCCAGGATCGGCACGGCCATAAACATCACGGGCTTTCCCACTGGAGCGTACATTTCGAAATCCACCGTGCCCGGTCTGCCCGTCTTCATCACCATTTGGCACAATTTGGCCAGACTGGAGTCTTTAAGTTCTCCACGCGACAAATTAGATCCAATCTCTTTAGATTTCATGGCCGTAAGCATTATGAGTTGATCGGCTGCGCCGATAAGATACATGTCTTCATATCCGGAAAACTTCGCTTCGTGAGTTTCAAGGAAACTTTTGAAGAAAGGGCCAATCGACGAGTACATCTGTTTATACAGCTCGGAAGTTGCATCAAAAGGCGTATCCGGAGTGGCCTTATTGTAAGAATGGTACGACTGAAGGGTTTCTACAGCGGATCTGGCATTAGTGGTCTGGGCCATGAATTTTAGGTTCTGTAATGTGTCCTGGAAATAGGCTAACAGCTCACTTCTCCTCAGTTCTCGCTCGGCGTCAAGCTTATCGAGCGCAGCTTGCTCGAGCCCGGCCTTTGCGCTTTGAAATGATAAAATTCCGATAATCAGAATCTGAGCTGCGGAAATAACTAAAAGAAAAATCACAAGTTTTGTCATTAAACTCCCAGCCAGCAGTTTCTTGAACATCATGTTTCTCCTTTGTCCTATGCTGAAAACGGCAGCCGATCCTGATATCGTGCCCAGCTCCGAATCACGACAATCCTAATCTCCTGTCCGCAAGGCGCAGGAATCACGCCTATTACCCATCTTTCGGCGGCGCATCTACGATGCTGTTTCCGATTTTCTGTAAAGATTCACGAGCAGAGTTAATAGCATTATGGTTGGCGCTTGCACGGATCAATATTGTTGAATGGGGCCGCCTGTCCTTGGCACAGCGGCTTTACCGTCATCCAAGGAAAGCCGGAGTTCAGGTCCGGATCGGATGAGAGTTCAAGCCAGCGTTATATACGAAATTCCCCGACCGCCTTTGTCGACGATTCACTCATAGCGACCCCGTTCTTTTCTTAACAGAGCCTGAGCAATTACCGTGCCGAGATCGCTCAAATGGAGACCTTGATAGGAATCGCGTAACATTTCCAGCTATTATGACTTCTGGCGAGACAAACAGCTATTGGACCGGAGGTTACACATTGCTCGCGTGGGGCTAAAAGGCTCGCCGGTGGCTATTGGGGGGCCATATAGACTCATCAATCAGTTTTTGATGTGAAGCGCAAATGGTTTGGCTTTTTTGCCGGACGCTTGCTCCATGATAATCCCCCTCTTCTAAGAAATTTTATTAAGCGTGGCGCCATGTCCGACACATTGTCTCGCTTGCAAAGAGTCAATTTGTCCTGCCTCGTCGTCCTCAGCCCTAATATTGTCTCCCAAGGACACAGGACCCTGAGATTGTCTCAAAGCGGTCGGCCGTTCGGAAACGCAGCACGATACTTGTAGGCCCACCGTTTCCCATGATCCGCTTGGAAACTCCTAACTCTCAGGCTTCATTTGATTATTACGGTGGAGGCGGCGCCCAAATCTCGCGCCACTTGTCGGCGGTTCGACTCTCTGGCCTGTATCAATTTGAATCTCATGTCATCCTTTTTGCGCGCGGCCTCAACGAGCAAAAACATGGCTGACCTGTTAATTGTGACTTCTTCAGGCTCTTGCCAAGGAAGCGTGGAAAATGTGCCGCTCTTGAAGGTCAAGCATTTATAAAGAGCGTCCTCGCCTCGCAGATCGCCGCATATGGCGTGCAGTATCTCTCCTCGGTCCACGAAAATGTGACCCTTCATTCCTTCGGTTGAGGCGACTTCTAGCACGATCCTGCGTCCGTTCAGAAGCAGCAATTGGACGTATTCCAGTAGATCGATCCTGTCGACTTTACCTGAGAAGGCGCCGCCTGCGGATTCTTTGCCAATTTCCTGTGTGATGATTTCCAGTAACTGCGGGACTTTTATCGGTTTCGCCAGAACCCTGTCGACTCCCGTGGAAGGATCCACTTCATCCTGTTCAGGAGCAGCATACCCCATCAGAGCAATAAACGGGGCCTTGGGAACATTCTTTTCACGGAAAACCTCACGAACCGCTGCGGCTGCTTCCCATCCGCTCTTGTCCGGCATGGCCAGCTCGCAGACTACTGCATCGACTTCCGACTGATGAAGTATTTTGAGCCCTTCCTCGACCGACATCGCGCAGATAGGTTGCTGGCCTAACAATTTCAATCCTTCCTCCAATATCCTCAGAACTCGCTCATCGTCTTCTATCAGAAGAATTCGGAATCCCCTTTCAGACATTTCCTCCGCATGTGGCTGTCCATTCTTTCTCTTATCTATCGCGCCCGGCAGTCTCACAACGAAACAGGTTCCATGAGGCTTCATTCGCTTTATCCCCATCTTGCCTTTGTGCCGACGAATGATTTCGCTGTTGAATGTAAGCCCCATGCCCGCGTGGCCGTCCTTTGATGTCCAGAAGGCTTGCGTCAGGTTGTTGATTTCCTCTAACTTAATCCCGACGCCGTTATCTTCCACCCGAAGAATGGCAAGGTTTTCGTCAATGTATGTCTTTACCTTAATTCGTCCTCCATTGGGCAAAGCTTCCACTGCATTTTTTAGAATGTTCAAAGCTACCCAGGAAATCTGATCCGGGATTCCTTCCACAAGGCAATCTTTCTTGAGCGAAACATCGTACTTTATTTGAGCGCCGGTCCGTTCCAGTTCGGCTCGAGACCAGAATTTACAAATTTCAACCGCTTCCTCTACGAGTTCGCTGAAATCGAATAGTTCTTTCTGGGAATCAGCGGAAGTTTTGGGAGTTCGGCCGAATTGATGAAGCCATTTAACCGTCTCAGTTGCCGACTGGGCGCTTTCCAAGATCTGTTTCAGATTATTGCGCACGGCATCCATGTCGTTCATGTCGAGCCCGGTGAGCGCCATGTCCGCGCTTCCGGACACCACCTGGAGCAAGTTGTTGAAATTGTATCCTAAACCTCGCGCCATCTGTCCCAACACCTTCAGGCGTTCGGATTTCACGATCAATTCTTCCGCCCGCTTCTGATCCGAGATATCCTCTATGAATGCATGGATCCCTGAGATGTTTGACTCTCCGTTGTGGACCGGCGTCACGTGAAGACGCGTGCAGACTTGCCTCTCCTTCTTGCTTTTGTATTGATATTCGCCGACCCCGGCTTTTCCCGATTCCATGCAGTGGAGAATGGCTTCCGAGATTCCGGCTTCCATAACCGGCAGATATGTGAAAAGGTACTTCGGGTCTGTCGCCTCGCCGAACGGGGCCCCGAGAATCTGCAGCACAGCAGGATTGAACTCGGTGATCTCTCCCCGCGTATCAAAAGAAACCATTCCAACGGGAGAACTGTCCACGAGAGATCGATATCTCAATACCGTTTTCCTCAGCGTGTCCTCCACGCGCTTCTGTTCCGTAACATCAATCCAGCAGCCCGCAATTTCAAAAGGGCTTCCTTGGTCGTCACGTATCATGATCCAATGGTCTCGTATCCACCGGTAGGTCCCGTCTTTATGCAAGAACCGGTACTCTTGCACGTGATTGCCTGAGTCTAATAATTTCGGAAACCCTGAAAAAATCGCCGGAGCGTCGTCAGGATGAATGCCTTTCAGCCAGAACGCTGGTTCGTCCAAAAATTCTCGTGCCTCGTGGCCCAGCTGCGATTTCACATTTTCGGTAATACTGGTAATTCCATAATCATCCTGAGGTTTCCTCGTGTAGATAGTGGCCTGCGGGAGAGAGGGACTGCTACTCGTTTGAAGATCCTGGATATCCGTTTCGGCTCTGGTCGGTTTTTTTTTCTTGGTACCGTTGAGACGAAGCGCAATCCCCAAATCAGACAGCAATTCATAAACTTGTTTTTCCGACATGATCCGAAGTCTCCGCGTTAACTCTTTTCGAGTAGCCTTGACGGTCGTTATCAAGCAGCAGCGAATAATGTGATCGCATCAGAGGAATTGCCTGCACACGTTTGCCACCGTCATCATGCAGATTTGTTTAAAAGTTTCTTTGACACCGTTTCCCACTAGCGCGCTCGCGGGAAATGACTTGTACAGATGATCAGAATTGAGATCTTCTTCCAACTGTTTGACGGACATCAATCGTGAGGTTCCATTTAGATCACGCTTGTTGTACTGCAGTACGAGAGGCATATCCGAAAGTTGTCTGCCTAAATCTTGCAAGTTGTCTTGAAGGTTCGACATGCTTTCAATATTGTGCGTTTGCCGAATTTCCAGCGAATCGGCCACAAACACGATTCCATCAACACCCCTCAAGACCACTTTTCTCGTGTCGTTGTATATGACCTGTCCCGGCACCGTATACACCGAGATTTTGATGTTCATGTTTTTGACGGCCCCCAGATCCATAGGCATGAAATCGAAAAAGATCGTCCTATCTCCTGACGTATGAATTGAAATAAGCTGTCCGCGCACTTTGCTCGCCACCGCCTTGTGAATGGTGATGAGATTTGTGGTTTTCCCACCTCGGCCAGGACCGTAATAGACGACTTTGCATTGGATCTCGTTTTTTTTCCTGGAAACTATGGCCATCAAGGACCACCAATGGATTACAACATTTTCGCGTTCACATCATGAGAAGTCAGAATTACTCGAACTGAGAGAGTCGGGCCTCCCTGAGCCGGGCTACTACATGGGTAGCCCGCTCAAGATCTTGAAGCAACTGTTCGACGGATGCGCCGGCGGTTGACAAATATCCGGCTTCCAACCGGGTAAGAGCCCTGCGCGCAACGTGGCGCATGTCGTTCAAGAGCTCATTCAATTCCCCCAGAGCGCCTGAAGGCAGTGAATCATCATTGGACAGCTCATTTATTGGAATCTCCGCCGGTTCCTTCAGTTCTGATCCTCTCTTTGAAGTTTCACTCCAAAAATCCGCGCCGGTCATGTTCTCGCGGCCCAATTCAATGGTTGCTTCGGACTCCGGGACCACGGACATCCGCTCCGGCGAGACGCGGTGAGAAATGTCTTCCAAAGCGACTATCAGCAGAGTCTGCGCAACACGAAGCGCCCGCAAATTAAAAACTCGCTGAATGTCTCCTCTTTGGAAATGGACGTCTTCAGTTTCAAAGGTTGCGCCAGTCTTGGCCGTATTCAATAACGCTTCCGTCAGACCTTGTCGTCGGGCGCTCGGCCACAATTCGTCCAATTCCAACCCTCGGTCCTTATCCGGGGAAACCCCCAGCAATCTGTGACCTCGAGGATTTCCCCCGAAGTAAAAGAGTTCTCCGGGCGGTTGATATTGGCATATTAGGAGACCCGTGGGGATTGCATGCAATAGGTCTGAGGTAGCCTGAAGTGTCTCTTTGTTGACCTGTTCGCTTTCACGCAGGCGTGCGATTTCGTCATGGAGCCCATTTATTATCTCTCTGCTTTGCGCGCACTTCGGGCATTCGGCGCCATCAATTGTGTCAGACCGGGATTTGGTTGTCATGCAAGTTCCATTATTTAAGCTATTCGAGGTGCACAAATCATCGACAACTAGTCCTGCATATCCGTCGGTCCGCTGTCAGACCACACTTCGTCTCTTCTCCGCACTGCCTCTATTAAAAGAAACTCTCCGGGCTTGTTGATAGTGACCTCGTCAGGCTCCTCCCACGGCAAATGGGAGAAAGTCCCTTCTTTGAAACAGAGACACGAGTAGAGCGCCTGCTCTCCTTTAAGGACTCCCAATTCTGCATGTAGCGCCACTCCGTCGGCCAGATAGATCCTGCCTCGGGTGCCGACTAATGAAGTAACCTCCAGGACCGTTTTCCGTGAGCCAAGAACGATGAATTGGAAATACTCCAATAGGTCCACGTCTTCGACCAAGCCGGAAAAAGAACTCCTCCTTTGGGGGGATGTCCCCAAGTATGCCACCAACCTGTCCACATCCACAGGTCGAGGAAATAGCGTCAGATCGTTTTCGCGGAGATATTCATTTTCACTTAGATCTGCTCTCCCGAGCAGGACTATTCGCGGTGTAGGTATGGCCGATCGAGCGCGGGAGAGAAGGCCACGGTCATCTCCATTCGGAGCTTCTAGATCAATTATCACTATGTCCACCGCCCTGAATTCCAGAATGGACATGGCATGAGATGAGTCGCGGGCAATCAAGAGTCTATGTCCATTTGCTATCAAAGCCTCAGTCAAAGGCCTAATCGAAGTTTGGTCAGGGGCCACCATAAGTATCGACCGAGTTCTCTTGATCATGTTTATCCATCCACGACCGGGTCCGGCGCAGCTCATAAAACAGTGATCGCGCGGCAACGGGCGAATTGAGGTCGTCCAACTCCTCAACCGCTCTCAACCTTCGATTCGAGCCTTCAACTTTGCCGGATCACAGATCCGCTTTCGTTACAGCGATAAATCCTCGCCGCCCGTTTTTCGCTGGGTAACATCGAGAATGATTCCCTGAAAATGGGTGACAATCCCTTTCGAATTGCGACGTACAAATGTTCGATCATCGACCCAGCGTGTGTCACCGTACCCTGTGAGTATTCGGTATTCGAGCACGAATTCTTCTGTGTCCTTGTCCGCAGCGTATTTGGCGACCTCCGCAAAAACCTTTTCGCGATCGTCCGGATGGATAATGTCGGAGTAGGTGACATTGCCATTGAGGAGGTCTTCGGCCTCGTAGTCGAACTGAAGGACATTATCCGAAATAAACGCCAACGGCCATTTGTCCGTCGCATGGCGAACAAAAGCAACCGCAGGGCTGATCTCAATTATTGATTCCATTTCTCTAAGCCGTTCCATAGTAAGGCGCAGTTCCTGTTCGATTCGCTTGCGCTCTGCTATTTCTCGTTGGAGTTCGCGGTTAATTTGAATCGCGTTCTCGTACGTCGAAGCCAGCAATCCCAGCGCCCGCTCAGGATCGACCTTCACTGCCCAACTCTTATCCCAGAGATTCACCATCAGCTCTTGCAATTCTCCGGATCGTTTTTCCCCGGCGGGGGCGTTCGCAACAGCTTCGACTTTCGACAGAAGGAAATCATCGTCGTACGGCTTTGTTAGATAGAAGTCTACTTGGGCTTCAAGCCCCCTAATCACGTCTTCGGGATCGGATAATGCGGTGAGAAGAATCACAGGGATTTCGCGCAACCCTTTATCCTTCTTTATGGCCCCGGTAAGCTCAAATCCGTCCATTTCGGGCATAACTATATCGCTTATGATCAGAGTCGGCTTGCGTCGCCGAAGAACTTCAAGCGCTTCTTTGCCCGAAGCCGCCGCGTCGACTCGATATCCTCGTTCTTCGAGCAGGTGCCTCAACGCCAGAGCTTGTGTGGGACTATCCTCTACTATTAATATGCGCTCCTTATGTTCCATTCCTCGATCCGCATTCTATTGAATTTGATCGTTGGCCCGAGACCAACCACTATGCTGAGTCTATTGAGCCAAAGTTTCAAGCATTTCGGCTATTTTGTCTGGAGCGAGTGAGTATCTCGCAGCCCCAATTTTGATCGCCTCACCCGGCATTCCGAAAACCATGCTGCTTTCTTTGTCCTGAGCGATGGTCACAGCGCCCTTGTTTCTCATGAGCTTCAGCTCAGTCGCGCCGTCTCTACCCATTCCAGTGAGCAACACACCCACCGCATCCGAGCCGAACACCTCGGCAACGGATCGAAAAAGAGAAGCGACAGAGGGCCTTATTCCATTGTCAGCTTCGTCAGTGGAGAGAGAGATCTTGCCATTGCGACCTATTTTCATATGATAAAAGTCCGGCGCAACACACACGTGACCTGGACGGAGCTGATCGCCATCGACCGCTACCTGAACCGGCAAGGCGGACGCCGTGTTCATCCAGTTGACGAACCCTTCGGTGAAGCCCGGCGCAATATGCTGAACGATTAGAACCGGTAACTTGAAAGATTTAGGCAATCGGGACAGGATCTGCTTGAGCGCTTGAGGTCCACCGGTGGAAGCTCCGATGGCTACTACTCTGATGTTTCTCTTTTCCGCGCTCTGTCTCGACGTTTTGACTGAAGACTCAGGTGGGGCCGTTTCTGGCGATTTTCTCCATCTCCGCACGGTCTTCACCTGGGACATGATTTTGACTGTTTCGACCAGCTTGGCGGCATTACTATTGGGATCATCAATATCCGTGTAGGTCGGTTTCTCCAATACAGCGATAGCGCCCGCTTCTACGGCTCGCCACGTCTTGTTCACTTCTTCCCGTTTTACACTCGCGCTGACAACCAAAATAGGAACAGGATTTGCCTCCATTATTCGGCGCGTGGCCTGATATCCGTCCATTCTCGGCATAATTATGTCCATAGTTACGAGATCGGGTTTTTGATTCTTTGTGAACTCGACTGCCTCTTCTCCATTGCTGACCGCGCCGATGACCTCAATCTCAGGATCTGAACTCAGAATGTGTTTCAGAAGCTCTTTTGCTACAGGCGAATCGTCTACAATTAGGACCTTGATCACTTTTGCACCGCCGCTAAACCAGTCTTCTTATTGTTTGGAGCAGATGGTTTTGATCGAACCTTTCCTTCACTATGTATGCATTGGCGCCCACCTCAATGCCTTTCTCACGATCTTCTTGAGAACCGAGGGATGTAACTAAAATAACGGGCATTTCCGATAGCTTCTCATCCCCTCGGATTCTTGACGTAAGATCAAAGCCGCTCATTCTCGGCATATCAACGTCTGACACTACCAAATCAAAATCCTCTTGCTTCAGTACGCTCCAGGCCTCCGCGCCATCAACGGAAGTGGAAACCTGATAGCCGGCAGTTTCAAGAATGTTCTTCAGAAGCATTCTGGAAGTAATCGAATCTTCAACAATTAAAACACTCCTGTGGCCGTTGTCGGGTTCTTCGACCCGAATTGTTGTTTCTGTTCTTGGGCGAGCGCCTTTTACGGCCGTCTTGACGAGATCCGGCACATTCACAATGGGAACAAGCTGCCCTGACCCAAGTACGGTTGCGCCTGCCACGTTGCGCACGCGCGTTAGTTGTTTACCCAATCCTTTAACCAAAACCTCTTGTTCCTGCAAAATGGCATCCACGCCAAAGGAGACGACCGTCGGTCCCGAGCGGAGCATCAGCGCAGGAACGAACTTAATTTCGTCCGGTTTGACCGGATCCTCCGGCAGCTCCAGAATATGCTTTAATTCTACTAGAGGTATGGCCTTTCCATTGAATTCAACTGTGTCCTCGGCGCCGACGGTTCGGATGAGCTCTTTGGGTATCCTCGCCACTCGTTCCACACTCGACGTGGGTATCACGAACCACTGCCCGCCGGCGCTCACTAAAATGCCTCTGAACGTAGACATGGTGACCGGAAGAAGTATTCGGAAAGAGGTTAGTTCTTTCGGAACAGTATCGACCGATACAGTCCCCCCGAGATTCTCAACTTTCTCTCGAACAATGGCGAGCCCGAGCCCCCGACCGCTGACATGGCTGACTATGTGACTCGTCGAGACATCCGATCGAAATACCAGCGTCAGCGCCTCGGAGCCATCCAACTTGAGTTTTTCCTGTTCTGAGACAATCCCACGCCTTTGGGCAGCTTCCAAAACATTCTGTACGTCGATGCCCGCTCCATCGTCAGATACCAGAAGCTCTATCTGATTTCCGCTCAATTGAGAAAAGGCGATAGTAATGGCGCCCTGTCGGGGTTTGCCCAGCTCTGTTCGGTGTTCCGGAGTTTCGATACCGTGATCTATACAATTCCTCACCAGGTGAATCAGAGGATCTTTCATTTCATCTAGAATTCGCCGGTCTATTTCAAGGTCGGCGCCAACTATATTCAAGTCGACTTCTTTCCCGCTTTCACGGGCAAGGTCACGTACCAGCTTGGGAAATACCTCGAGGACTGAGGAACAGGGGAGCATGAGCACATTCATCATTCCTTCAAGGAGATCGTCCACCATGGCTCCCTGCATGCGGGCATCGTTATCTGCGGACTTGGCCAATATTCTCAGTCCATCTTCGAGCGACTTGATCCAAGAACTATTCCAGTCGAGAAATTCTGATATCTTGGCCATCCCTGAATCTTCCGTTCCGGATTCGAGGGATTTTCGTTTGCGCCCGGCAAACGACGCCAGCTTACCTTCGTTTGATGAGAGAGCGTTCCACTTCTTCCTCCATTGATCGATCGCTCCTAAAATATTTGAAAGATCGACCGCACGTTGATTGGCCGTCAACTTCACGGATACCATTTCTTCGACCTGACGGAGGAGTGGATTCAATTTATCAACGGAAACTCTCACAGTTTCGGCTTGAGGACGCCGAATCTGCTGATGGTAAATGGGATCTTTCGGTTCGTCGGCGGAACGGGTGGGTAAAGTAGCCTCCGCAGCGGGATTTTTCTCGCCAGGCAGGACTAGAGATTTTTCTTGCACGGGTGAATCCCTGACAACGACACCAGCCTCCTCGCTGCTCGCCGGCTGATTGATGGCTGAGGGCGATTTGATCGCTTGTTGCAGGCTTTTTGTCTTTGAAACAGGCTTTGTTTGATCTTTTCCGACCGACGCGGCAGTCTCAAAGACGCGAAGCTCCCGTACAATAGGCTCGATGTCTAACCCATCAACTTCCATCAGGACATCATTCATGGTGTCGGTGGCGCGATGAAGCGTATCGAAGAACTCGGTCGAAACTTTTAGACGTTTTTTCTTTAGCCCCTCGAAAATGCTTTCAACAACCTGACAGACCGTTTCGATCTGGGTCATGTTGACGGAGCGTGAAGCGCCTTTTAGACTGTGAGCCTCGCGGTACATACTTTCCACTAGACTGAAAGCCTCCTCTTGCTCGGAGACCTTTTCCAGCTCCAGCAGTCCATCTCGAATGGCTTTAAGGTGCTCCTCCGCTTCTATCCGGAAAGCCGCCAAAAGCTTCGTTAGGAATTTATCGTCTTTCTTACTCATGTGGTCTTCCCCCGACGGGCTGGTGATTTAGTACGGCGCCACGCGAGACGCCTTACCCAAGGCATGTTTGCTGGACCCGTTCCATGCCTTTTTCGGTCTGCACAAGATATCACCTATCACTAACCTCCTGTTGAACAGTGAGCTTTTCGTCGGATAAAAGTTTGTCCATTCCAATTACGATCAATCGATCGGGTGTGACACCCATGACGCAGTCTTCCCAAGCCCCGTGAAACAGATGGCCGTCCGTATGGATCATTTCCAAAGGGATTCTCTTCTCGCCGATGATTTCGTCAGTCAGAATACCGCATTCTACGTCGTCTTTCCCGACGATCAGCACTTTCGAGAGTTCGGTATTTGCTTGCGCCGGCAGATCGAAGAAACTCCGTATATCAAGCACCGAGACTACCTGGCCTCGCACATTCATGATCCCAAGCACGAATGAAGGGGTGCAGGGAATGGGCGTCACATCTTTGAGCGGGAAAACCTCGCGGACATAATTGACCTGAGCGGCGTACCTCTCCTGAGACAGCCTGAATTCTATAACTTGCAGAAACTCGGTAGCCGAATCTTCAGCGCTGCGTTTTTGGCTAAGTTTCTTGGCTCGTTCTCTAAGGATTCGTTTCTTCGCGTCATTATCAATTTGGCCGATTTTTTGCCGAACCGCGGTTGTCTTCGAATCGGATGCCCCGACTTCTTCGGCAAAGACGCCATCTCTTTCGTTTGCCGCAGTCTTCGAATCATTTCCGTTCAGGGAAGCGATTTGCGTTTCGTCCATTGCCAGAATTCTCCTTGGGCATGATTGCCAGAATGATCTCTTTGAGCTGCCCTGCTGTCATGTCGTCCGGGCCTGGTAAAACATGCGTTTCCGGAAACATGGCCAAAATGTCGAGGGCCGTTATGAAATGCCTTTGTGAATCTTTGGGTCTCCCTCGCCGCATGGCCAAATTCCCAAGGGCAAAATGGGCAACTACGAAATCGGGGTCCAAAAATAGAGCCCTTTTTATGCTCAGCAGGGCTCCTTTCAAATCATCCTTTTCCTGAAGAATAATTCCCTCTAGATAGTGAGCTTCCGCATTGAGTTTATCCGAGGCAATTATTTGTTGGGTCCAGTGAAGAGCCTGTTCGAGTTTTCGCTGATTTGCGTAGGTGTGGGCAACCAGGGCCATAATGGGAGCTGACTTCTCCGGCGCATCATTGATCTCAGGGCACGAGCTTAGGATTTCAATCACATCTTCGTAGGCGCCCTGACGGAAAAGGCCTAGCGCCCGCTGGTACAACGTCTCAGTCGGTTTCTCAACCTCTTCAGGTTCCGGAGTGATCACTGGAAATCTGGCAGGCGGCTCATTTGTTAAATCGAGATCAGCCGGCTGAGTGACCGGTTCCGGTAGCGCTTGAACCGCCCAGATATTGATGAGATCTCTCGTACCGAGACCGGACGCCCGATGGGGCGTGACTTTTTTGTGGACCACTACTCCTTGAATGGTCTCGCTTACTAGACTTTGAGTGTTTACAATGGACAACTCTGCCGGGCTAACAATTATCAGCCCATGCTCAGCCAGACGACCGGCCAAATTGTCGAGGACTTTTTGCTGGCCTTCGGGGGCAAAGTACATGAGCACGTTGCGGCATAAGATCATATCCCAATTGCCCATATTTTCATTCAAAAATGGATGGATATCTTGGTTGAGGTTGAACTCGAAAAACCTCACCATCTGTTTGATAGCCGGGAGGATGCTGTACCCATCTCCGTTCTTATGGAAATATGCGCGTTGAATGGGTTGAGACACCCCGCGAAAAGACCATTGGTTATAGATTCCTTCCGCCGCTTTCCGCAGAAATTCGCGGTTCACATCTGTACCCACGAGATCAATTTGCCATGACGACAAATCCGGTATCAGTTTCTGGATAAGAATCGCTATCGAATACGGTTCTTCGCCTGTCGCGCAACCTGCGCTCCAAATTCGAAGCGTGCGTTGTGAGGACCGTCCGGCACGGATAAGTTCCGGCAAAATCTTGTCTTCCAGGGCATGAAAGAATTTCTTGTCACGAAAGAAGTGGGTTTCGCCTATGGTGACATATTCGACTAAGTTTCGGATTCGATCCTCTCCCGACGGCGCTTCCAGTATCCATGCGCAGTATGATAAGGCATCCTCGAATCCGAGGTTCGCCGCAGCGTTCCTTAGCGAGCGCTGCAAGGCTTGTTCTCGGTCTTTACTGAAATCGAGACCCGTGTACGACGCAATTGATTCGCTCAGTTTCTTCAAAAAGGTCTCGGAAATACCCTTTGACATTTTGCTCCTTCGCATCCAATTATACGGATACCCACGCCGCTAGCTCTGCTAGATCTGTAGGACGGTCCGTGGCCGGAAGTAATTGGTTTACAATCCGTTTGTGGGGTAGCGAACTGTGTCGACCACGATCCGACCCGTGCAAACAGATCGGAAAATTGCTGTTGCAGATTCTCTTGAATTGACGGTGAAAATAGACCCCACAGTAAACATCAATGAGCGTTACCAATCTCGGCGCTTCCGGGCCTGCCCGCATAGGTAGCGCATAATATCTAGGCCTCCCGCAAGGCCGCACGTTGATGCTCGAGATAATTTTTGAAATCGCGAACAACTTGAGATATGAGCAGCCCGGGAGACGAGCCCACCGGGGCAACCACAACTATCAGGCAGCCTCCCTCCGCCCAAAAGACTCGACGGCACAATATGACGAGATCAGTGCCCACGAGTGAGAGACTGAATTCGGACACGTCACCGAAAGCGAGTCTACCGGCAGTTTCCTGAACTTGTCTTTGGGTTGACATGGATAACGCTATCAACTCGTCCGGATCGAACACATAACCTGCGTTATCCAGAACAAAGCCCTCCTCATCGGCCAGCACTACTTGCCTTGCCATTCCCCTATCCAGGGCGTACTGCACCTTTGCGTCGAACACGATCATCCCAAGTGAATGCCCTCTTTCTGGAGTTTTGAGGTTAATTTCTTGAGCATGAGAACGAGCGACTCCTCCAAATTGTTCCCCGTTAGGGCGCAGGTTGAGAAACCCTCCCAGGATTGAAGATTGAGATTTTCCCGCAAATAGTCCATAGGGTATATCTCTTCCAGATCGTTCTTGTTGTACAACACCACTATCTCAGCGTCGGACAAGCCGTTCATTTCTTTGCGGCATTTCTCGAATTCCTGCAGGATATCTCGATTTAGCTCCAGAGCCTTCTTCTGAGAATCGATGACCATGAATATGCCGTCGGAATCCGCCAACACCTTGGTCCGAGTGCCTCTGTAATAGTCTTGCCCTGTGGCGGAAAACATTCGGGTCACGACATTGGGAGAGATCTCAATCGGAGCGAAATCGAAAACGAGAGTCTGGCCGAAAGACGTTTTCACTTGCCTCAACTCTTTCACGAGTTTCATCTCATCCGGAACTACGTGATAAAATATCCATTCCAGAGCCGTTGTCTTGCCGGCCAGAGCGGCCCCAAAAAAGATCAGCTTTAGATAAACTCTATCTCCGACGATTTTCACGACAAATCATCCTTTCTTCTTCTTTTCCAGGAATGATAACAGGCTGATCGTTTGGGTCGGGTCCTCGATTCCTGGATTTTTTGGAAGAGATATCTTGTGTTTTTCCATGAACTTTTTTCGCGCTTCGGCCGTTGTTTCCATTGCTTCCGTCAATATTTGCCTGCCTGTATTGGCCGTTAGTCGGACCACTCCCATTGGCAAAGACTTCTCCGCGATCAGAATCAAGGAGCCTCGCGGCATCATCTGCTGCGCAACATTTAGCCCGTCATACTCTGCACAGACCAACTTGCAGTAGCATTGGCTAAGACTGTCCCCCAGGGCTTGATAGCACTGAAAGGCCGAAGCCAAGAGCGCTCCAAGATCTTGGGGTTCCATTTCAATGTCCCCTTCCATGGCAATAGGAATGCCGTCAGAGTCGATCACAATGGCCGCTCTCAGTCCTGCGACACTTTCCATCAAAGACCGGATGGTCTCATTAATATTTTTCATAACTTCCCCAGTACGCCTCGCTCGCCTAAAAGCTGAGCAGCTCGGCTTTTTTAGACCCAATACCCTGGATTCACGTCGCCGACAAAACTGAATCCAACTCTCCAAACGCCTCCCCGGGAAGCGCTTTCTCGGCGGTCAATACCATTATTAATCCGTCATCCGATTTCGCTATGCGTTCCACCGATCCGGACGAGCTGACTATTTCTTGTGAATCCGTCATTTGATTAACCGGCACCTCGACTACCGGTTTGACTTCATCCGCAACCAGGGCCGCTGAATGACCATTGGCTGAAACAATGATAAAAACATCCTGTAGCTCGATATCGCGTTCGGGCAATCCCAGCCATTTTCGAGTGTTGAGGACCGGCATGATCCGGCCTTCCACGTTGATAACCCCCAAAATGACGCATGGGGCGGCCGGTAGCGGGGTGATCTCGACTGCACGAACGATCCGTTCCACAGAAGACAAGTTCAACCCATATCGCTGATCATCAAGAGTAAAAGCCACAATATGATTTTTTCCAATCATTAGATCCGCTCCACGTCAGGTGGTACAAATCGGCCGGACGGAATTGTATTTGTTGAGATCGCAATTCTAGCAATATTAGACAGAATTTGTCCAATAAAATCAGTTTGTCCAGCTTGTCCCCATAAATTACCCCGGTTTTTTGGCTACATCCGGCCTGATCATGAGACGGCAAATATGGGGCGGCCGTATCACTCTGAAATAATGAAACGTTATCAAAAAACGTTATGATACCACTAGGTTCCGGTTAAGGTATTGCAAGTACCATACCGAGACCATCGCATCCCAATTTTTTTGCGAAAATCGTGACGGGATTCAGTTGATTATGCATTTTGGGGAAACAACTATCAGTCGAACCGAAGGTTGCAAATTGGCCCCTGTGAGTCTAAGGGGCTCATAGCTCAGCAGCATAGGGGTCATATAGACTCATGGCCTTGTGGGCTGATCAGGGTGAGCAAGCACAGACGCCGATTCAGTATCGCGATACGATTCTTTGTTGATCGGACTTCCTGGCGGCAGTATAGTGCCGACGCTCAAATAACTCGTATCGCACGATTCGGAATTGTCGAAACCTAGCGCGAAAAGTCGTGGATGAAGACTTGAACAGCTTGGTGGTAGTGGAGGTTCGAAGAATGGCTTTGGAAAACAGGCTTCTAGACGTGTTGCAGAATATCGAGTTCGGTATCGTGGACGTGCATAGACAAAAGCCGGACTTGGTGGATTATGACGTTATGGAGAGTCTTGACGCCTTGATTGCGTGTTACAGAGCTGAATCTCTCGGGCATACACAAAAAAACGGTAGCTCTGAAAGGGCTTCCACTTTTGGTGTTTGAAGAAGTGAAAGCAATTTGTGAGTGGCGGCTCGGGCGGTCTTCGACACTTGAACATGATAAAGACCTGGACTCGGAGGCGACGAGTCTCGATGATTTGCTATCCTGTTTAAGAAAGGTTCGCAAGTCGGTTGAGAGGCGGCGCAACAATGGCGGGGAGCGAGGATACTTGCATTTTGTATCTCAGTTTATTGGCTAATCCTAATCCTCGCCACATGATTCAAGGACGGCTGATTAATAGAGGAGTCATGCGTAATGCTTTTTCTTGTTAGAGGAATCGACCATGCAGGACAAGCCTTCTCCGGTAGGTTCGAATCGTCTTCGCAGGAACGACTTCAGAAATGGATGCTTGAAAACGGCGTCACTGTAAATACTGTTTCGTCGCTTCCCCTGACTTCAGGTCCATATTCCAAATTACCATGGTTGATTTTGGCCTTCCCGGCCCTCGCCGGATTATTTCTGTACACATCCTTCGCGCTCATCAAACTTCTTTTCCTGGAGGCTCAGACTCATGGGACTTGGATCATTGCCGCTCTGTCTCTCGAAATTGTCCTACTGATCGTGATTTATAACATCATGTTGCGCCTCGGATCGCAGTACGATTTTGACGAAGGCCGAATCCTCCAGTATTCAAAGGGAGAATGCATAGCAGTCTTGGAGGATGATAACGATGATTCTGAGGTGCGGTAAATGGCTTTGGAAGCTAAGTTTTCATCAGGAGATTAACTCATGCCACTGTTTGAGCCCTATAAAATAAAGAATTTGGAGATCCGGAACCGATTTGTTCGTTCGGCCACCTACGACGGTAGCGCTGATCAGAACGGCCGTGTCTCGGAACGCCAGGTGAGCCTTTACGAAGAACTCGCTCGAGGCAAAGTTGGGCTAATTGTCACTGGCATTGCCCATGTTCATGCCACGGGACGGATATCTCCCTACCAGAATTCAATTGCTGATGACGATGATATTGCTGGATTTTCTAGGTTAACCCGAGCGGTTCATGATTTGGACGCTAAGATTGCGGTACAGCTCTTTCATGCAGGCCGAGAGACAGGCAAGGTTTATCAAAAGAGGCCTGCGTTAGCCCCATCCTTTGTAGCAGATGATCCTTTGTTTACCGCGCCCCATCGCGAGATGGAGGAGGCTGAAATCCGGCAGGTCATTGAGGCATTCGGAGACGGGGCCGAACGCGCCCGGGCCGCGGGATTCGACGCGGTTCAGATTCATGGCGCTCACGCATATCTGTTAAGCCAATTCCTGTCCCCCTTCACGAATCGCCGAGAAGACGAATGGGGAGGATCACTCGAAAACAGGCTTCGCCTACATCGCGAAATTGTTCGAGCCATCCGCTCAAAAGTGGGCGCAGATTTCCCTGTTCTCATGAAGTTGGGAGTTGAAGACGGTTTCATCGGCGGTCTGGAATTCCAAGAAGGACTTGCAGCAGCAGAAATCCTGGCTGGTGACGGGCTCGACGCCATCGAGATCAGCTCGGGATTGAGAGGAAGAGGCTACAAGCACAGTGAATTTCGCAGAGGAATCAATAGTCCCGGCAGCGAAGGCTACTTCAGAAACTGGTGTCTTGAGGTGAAACAGCGCGTGAACATCCCGGTGATTATGGTAGGCGGCTTGCGGTCCTTTGATGTGGCCGCGGAAGTGGTTCGAGAAGGGACTGCGGACCTGGTATCCTTAAGTCGGCCGCTTATCCGAGAGCCGGACCTGGTTGCTCGGTGGCAGAAGGGTGATCGCAAGCCGGCCACGTGTGTCTCATGCAACCGCTGCATGGAAGCGCTCCTGGAAGCCAAACCGTTCGGCTGCTATTATAAACCGGAAACCAACGCCGATTGATCAAGCATGGCTGCATGCGCCGACGCTACCAATTCGCCATAACATGGAAACTTGGAACGAGGAATCACGGACCTGGGAACCAGGTCAGTGTGGTAAGGGGTTTTCAAATCAATTCACTTTTTTGAAAGCGAATCGGTACCAAAAAATGTCATGTCTCTTGCAGACATGACATTTTTATCCTTAGTAGATCAGCGACGGCAGCCAGAGCCCGATCTGCGGAAACATATACAACAGGATCACAGCCAGCACCTGGATCGCCATGTAGGGCATCATCCCCGCAAAGATTTGGTTCAGCGATACGTGCGGCGGGGCCACGCCCTTCAGGTAAAAGGCCGCCATGGCCACCGGCGGAGACAGGAAAGCGGTCTGCAGATTGAGGGCCACCAGCAGGCCAAAGAAAAGCGGATCGATGTCGAAGTGGGACAGGAGCGGGATGAAAATCGGCATGAAGATGACGATGATCTCGGTCCATTCCAGCGGCCAGCCGAGCAGGAAGATGATCACCTGCGCCAGGATCATGAACTGCACCGGCGTCATGTTGAGCGACTTCACCCAGGCATTGATGATCTCCTGGCCGCCGAGCAGGGCGAAGGCCGCGGCGAAAATGGCCGAGCCGACAAAGAGCCA
>Ga0172371_10002523_pt1 | contig 29022 bp, 22 predicted proteins | sample Lak12m_FD_114543 | JGI IMG/M metagenome (GOLD analysis project Ga0172371, IMG submission 114543) | Freshwater microbial communities from Kabuno Bay, South-Kivu, Congo - kab_022012_12m | ecosystem: Environmental > Aquatic > Freshwater > Lake | place: Democratic Republic of the Congo: South-Kivu...
CAAACGCAGCTATTCTGTGAGTTTGCCGCTCCAAACGACAAGACGGCAATGCACGTTTGCCGGCCGCTGGAGTATATCGTCGCCGGCGGAGACAGCGGCGGCGGCCTGTTCAGGCAGACCGAGGCCGGCTGGGAACTGATAGGCATTTGTTCGGGTGGGGGCGTGAACCTTCCACTACTGCTGAACAGGAGATCTTACTACGGTCAGTCAATGAGCTGGACCAGGGTATCTGCGTTCACAGACTGGATAGCGGAACGAATGAAATGATGGCGGTAGCCGATAGCGGAGGGATGAGGCGTTGGCTTAGAGTGTCTCTGGCAGGTGGGGCGTTCCTTGCCATGGCGCTGGTCGTTCTGGCGCTTCTGGACGTCGCCCCTGCGCTGCCCCTGCTTGTGTTTGTCGTCGGCGCCGTGTCGGTGGTCATAACCGGGCTGGTTCTGTGTATGCTGCTTCTGTTTCGGCTTGTGCGTCTCCGGCATCGGCCTGTATCTGCGCGACCCCTGATTGTGCCTGCGCTCGTCATCGGCGCAGGTGTCCTGGGACTTCTAGCCGGCTATCTCGCCGGACCGGCCCCGGTGCCGGACGCGAGTCTTGTCGCCGCCCATCAACTCGCCTACATGTACAATACGGACCAGCGCGACCGAGTCACACTTCGTCTGTTGAACACTTCCCGCGACGACGCAAGACTCGCCCGAGTCCTGGAACTCCGCCACGCCGAGTCGGGCTGGACACCCGAGGAGATGCTTGATGCGGCAATCGTGCTGCAGCATGGCCACGACTCAAGCCACTATCGCATCGCGCATCAGCTTGCGCAGACCGCGAGCGAGAAGGGAATCAACACGCCGCGGTGGGATCAGCATTCTGCTGACTGGCTGGCCAGAGCCACATACGACCGCTGGATGCTCTCAATCGGAAAGCCCCAGGTCTACGGAACTCAGATGGAGTTCACAACCGGCGGACACGGCAAATGACTATTGGAGCGGGTGGAATTCGTGACCAGCAGTCCGGGGCCAGCCGGCGGGCCACGGTTGACAGCATACCTCCTTTCCGGAGGCGGCGGAGCGAGGGATCGACATCGTTGGTTCGCAGGGGCATTTCCGACGGCCGCCGTCGAGTACCATGCCGGCCGGGGTCCGAGTCTGGCCCACTTGACATGCGCCGCCAGCGGGCTATTCTACACCCACAGGGTGGATGACTCTTCATACTTGGTTACGTCCTGTTTGCGGTCATCCGCTCCCATTCGAGCTAAGTGGCGGGAGTCAAAAAGGAGATGAGATGAGAAATCACAGCCTCGCAGGTCTGGTGCTGATGCTGGCCCTGGCCGGCAGCCTCGGCGCAATGGTGATTCCATTGTCGCCGGCCGAGCTGGCGGCGCAGGCCGACGTAATCGTCACCGGCAATGTTGTCGGCACGACAAGCTTGTGGAACGATGACCATTCGCAAATCTACACTGATGTTGGCATCTCGGTGGCACGGTTCGTGAAGGACAATTCCTGGCGCGAGTTGACCGTTCGCGTGCCCGGCGGCGAGGTAGGCGACATAGGGATGGCAGTCGAAGACATGCCGGTTTTCGCGAAAGGTCAGCAGGTATCGCTCTATCTGAGCCGGACCGCTGAGCGGACCGTGTTCAAGCTGGCCAGCGGCGGGCAGGGCAGCAGGGTCCTCGGTGGTCCCAAGCTCTACTCATACTCCGGGTATCACCGTCTAACGTCGGACTGCCACTACCGTATCAACGCTGACCTGTTGGACTGGGAGAATGCGATCCAGGCCGGTGCTAACACTTGGACTGCGGCCGGCTCCGCGTTCCACTTCTACTGCGACGGCACGACTCCCAAGACCGGTCCGACCTACGATTCGGTCAATGTTGTGTGGCGCACAAACATGGGCGGCGGCGGCATCCTGGCACAGAACACCTACTGGTACAACCGTAAGACCAAGCTCGTGTTTGAGAACGATATTGTGTTCAACATCTACTATCCTTGGACGGTGGACGGAAGCCCGGCACATTATGACGTGCAGAATATCGGCACCCACGAGCAGGGACATTGCCTTGTGCTGAATGACCTCTACAATTCGTTTCAGAGCGAGCAGACGATGTTTGGCTACGCGGATACGAGCGAGACCAAGAAACGGTCTCTGGAATCCGGCGACATCGCCGGCATCAGGTTCGTCTACTGAGTCGAGTTCTAGCGAACCGGACTGGGCATCAGCCGGCGTCCTAGGCGACGACTGGCTGATTCGACAGGGTGCGCGATTTCAGCGAGGCGGCCCCTTGGGCCGCCTCGCCTCTTAGACTTCCCATCCGCTGCCGGCATTACGGGCGCGTACGCCCCGCGCCAATTGACAGCCCGCCGGCATTGGGGTAGATTCAGCATCGTTAGGAGGTAACGCCGGCAGACATTGCTGAGCCTCGCAGCGTTGTCCCCTGGATTGCCGGAGTGAAATCGTCGAACGAAAGGAAGGAACTATCATGACGCACAGATACGTGCTCCTCTCGATCCTTCTGGCCGTGGCCGGCTGCGGACCCAAAGGGCCGGCGCAGACGGTGGAGAACTACTTCCCGCTGGCGGTCGGGGACAAGTGGATATACACCGCGCAAGGTAGCGCGATGGTCGAGACACTCTCGATCACCGAGAGCTTCCTGAACGCGTCCAACATCCGGGTCTACAAGCGTGTGTCCGATGGCGGGGGTGCCGCGTATCTCGCCTACACCGGCGGCAAGGTCATCGCGTTCAGCGACCCCGGTGATACGACCGGACCCGTCATCCTGAGCGAACCGTTTGAAGCCGGGGCGACGTGGACCTGGCACGGTGCGGCATTCCGCATCGCCGGAACGGAAATCGGCGTTGCGACTCCGGCCGGCAACTTCAGCGACTGCATCAAGGTCACTGACCCGGACACGTTTGACTCCTACTATGCCCCGGGCGTCGGGCTGGTGAAGGTGGTTGACCCGTACGGCGAGGAGTTGATGCGGCTGTCCGAGTATGACGTGAAGTAGCCCGGCGTTTCCGGGCAGCGGGGCCCGGTCAGGGCGACGCCGGGCTCACGCCGAGTTCGTACTCGTGGCGTTCCCAGCTCAGGCTATCGTGGGCCCAGGTGAAGAGGACAAAGCCGGGATTGCCGTAGTCCATGCCCTCGGGCGGCATCGCGGAGATGAAGTAATCCGTCTCGTTTATCCGCGTGTGGCGGTAGCCATGCAGATGGCCGCTCACCATCGCGCGGACGCCATAGCGCGTAAGAAGGCTGATGAGCTTGGCGCGCTCCTCGGTGCTCGGCAGCCGGAACATTATCGGCTTCTCGCCATCGTAGACCGAGAAGTGGGTGCAGATGACTTTCACGAGGCCGCTGTCGCCTGCGAGTTCTGATTCCAGCCAGTCAAACTGCGCCTGGCCGAGCATCCCGTCCGCCGTGTCGAGGAACAGGAGCTTGACCCGGTCGCCGATGACGACCGTGTAGCAGCTCGGTCCGAAGGTCGTTTTGAACCAGTCCCAACCCCCGGCCTGGTATAGGTCGTGATTCCCGAGCGTGCAGTAGTACGGTCGGCCGACCGAGTCGAACTGGGCCTTGGCCAATGCCTGCTCTGCCGCGGTCCCGTCGTTGGTCAGGTCGCCGAGCACGCAGAAGAAATCGATGCTCATGGCCGCCGCGTCCGTGCGGAACCGTCCGACGAGTGATGTGCCGTCGGACCGGACCTGCGGGTCGCCGAACATGGCGAACCGGAACGAGTCCGGGTTGACCGCTACCGGTCCGGGTGCGCTAAGCTCCCCGGACAGGTTTTCGCGCATGCGATCGGCAATCGTGGGATGGAAGAAAAACTGCCCCCAATCGAGGTCGCACCCGCTGACCAAGAGCAGCGCCAGCAGCAGGGACCACGAGATCCCCGGAATCCGGAATCTATTGCCGCGAAGGAACGAAAACGGGATGAAACGGAATCCGGACATCCTGTACCCATTCGTTTCGTGTCCTTCGTGCTTTCGTGGCTTCCATAACGGTCCCGGAGAGAACCACTGTCTATAGTTCACCGGATACTCCCAGTCGCAGGTCCATTTCGGTGAACGCGAACAGCAGAGTCGATAGGCCCTTGATGTCGGTTCCTAACCGCGCGGTCACGCGCCAGCGAGGCCAGGCTTGATAGCTCGCGCGCAGGCCGGCCGGGAACTGCTGTGGATTGTGGATGGTCAGGCGGTCGATGTTGGCGAACCAGAATGCCGCCTGGTAGCGTTCGCGTTCAAGGAACGCCCAGTCGAGCCGGTAGACAAGGTTCCACTCCGGCGCCTCGCTCGACCAACTGAAAGGCGAGTGATAGCGCGCGGGGTTATAGATCGGCGCCCGCCATGCCATCCCGAGACCGAGGTCGAGGCTCCGGACCGGCCGGCCCGAGATAATCCCGGCAACGCGGTTTTCCCCGGCCTGCCAGCTCGACCACTCATCATGGTTCGCCTGGGCCTCGAGGCAGATGTCCGTCCGGTCAAAGACCCGCACCGACCCGCCGATGCCATAGTGGGCGATACCGGGATTGTCAATAGCTGAGAGCGCGAGAGCGCCGAACAGGCTGGCGCGCTCGACCGGGTCCCACTCGGCCGAGCCGGCGAGCACGAGCTTCGTCTCAACGCCCGGCTCGAAGCGGAGTCCGAGAAAGGCATCCGGCCTCACCTGCGCCGGCGTGGCGGCAGCCAGTCCCCAGATGGCGGCCGCGAGCGTCAGGCAGCGCCTTGCAGGCATGCCCGAGCATAGCGAATCGCATCAGCGTGTCAACGTTCCATTGATGAGTTTCAGCGCGGCCTGGGTGTGCGCGAGGGCGATAGTCGGCGTCAAAGACGAATGCGCCGCCGGTGCAGCGCACTCGAGGTAACGGTGGAGTCGGAAGTAGCCTGGTGCTAGCTGGCGCGGGCGCGGCGGAGCATACGCAGGCCCGCAATGCTGACCAGCAGACCTCCAACCAGGAGTAGAATGTCAACGACGTCCCGCTTGCCGCCCAGGACATCGATCAGCCCGACCAGTGCCGCCAGGATTCCGGCGACCACGGCGAGGCCACCTATCGTTTTCGAGCGCTTCGGCGCTACGGCCGGCGCTGACCCCGGTGCGTTAGCACTTTCTATGTCTGCCACCAGACCTCCTTTGTCGCGCCCCGCGAACTGCAGAGTCCGCAGAACGCGCAAGTTAAGACACTCTGGTCAGAAGAATACCACCCCGCCGGATACTGTCAAGGAATTGACAACAGGGCTGGTTCCAACGGCAACAGGGCCTGGGGTGCGGGCCGCTGCCGGACGACCGCGCCAGCCGAACAGGCCGGGTGAAGTCGGTCTTCTCCTATTCCCCGAGCACCGCGTCGAGTTTCTTCGACAGGGTGGTGGCCAGGTGTCTGGAGTAGCCGAAGTGGACGTCCGCGACTTTGCCCTTCTTGTCGATGATGAAGAGCGTCGGGTATCCGGTCACCTTGTACTTTTTCGCCAGGTCCCGTCCGGCCAGCACGCTGGAGTAACCGGGCCGCATTTTCTCGATGGCAGACCGGGCATCGCCGGTGTCGCTATCCACATTCATTCCGAGTATCGCCACCGGCCGGTCAGCGTACTTGTGGGCCACCTCGGTCAGCTCGGGCATGGCGAGCATGCACCACGGGCAGCCTTTGTACCACCAGTCGAGCACCAGTACCTTGCCGCGAAAGTCCTTGAGCGCGTGCTTCCCGCCATCGAGGTCGGCAAGGGCCCAGACCGGCGCCGGTTTGCCCCGCCATTGCAGCCGGTTCCTGGTTTCGGACAGAGTGTACTCCTGCCCTCGTCCGAGCTGCTTGATGTCGGCTTTTACCAGCTCGATGGCGGTGCTGTCGTGCATCCGCACCGCCGCATCCTGGAGAATGCCCTGGACCCGCTTGTAGACCGCGTCGCTCGTATCATCGGGGTCGCTTCGGCCGAACTCCGCCTCAACGGCTTTCTGCACGTCGAAGTAATCAATCATGTCGCGGAATTGCGGCTGGAGGTTCGCCACGTCGAACTTCGTCACCGAGTCAAGCGTAATGCCTCCGTGGGATTCCTGGTGGCTCGCCTCATCAGCTTGCCCGCTCTCGCGCCGCAACGGCAGGCCGCGTCGTGTATCAATGACCGACCGCTGTTGCCGGGCCGGGAACCCGTAGTCGCTGTCGAGCGGTGTTGACTCGCTGCGGTCGATGAGCCACAGGCTGTCGCGCACGCTCTTGTTGTCCAGGCGGAAGTTGTACGTTGAGGGGAGTGGATTGGACGTATCGACCTGGGTCCAGCCGTTCACTGCCGCTCCCGAGTCATTCGGAAGCAGAGGGAAGAAGCCGGTCACGTCGATGTTGATGGTCGACTTGTCGCGGAGCAGCTCTCCGTTGGGCCTCATTTCGAACAGCTCCCAGCCGGTCTCCAGGCTGTCCTCGGTTCGCCTGCCGGCAGTGTCAATCTTGTATCCCCGGTCGGTCACCCGCATCAGCACCCTGAAGACACCGCCCGAGTCGCTCAGCACCCAGTGTTCCCGCAAGCGGGTGCTATGACTTTCGCCGCGCGAGTCCTTGGTGTCGGAGATACCCGTGCACCAGATCTTTGTGCCAGGCGTCAACCGGTATCGGGGTGCCTGGAATCCGACGGCCTGGGCCGCTGCGAGCCCGGCCGCGAGAAGCATGAGAAATCGTGTCATGGCGTCTTCCTCCTCTTTCGATGGGCACGAGCTTAGCCTCCCGGATACCCGAGTCAAGCGGCGGCAGGGTTTCTGAACCCGATGTTGAACCACAGAGCGCACAGAGATTCCGAGGGTAGGGGTCAGACTCCGGCTTCACCCTCTCCGTGTTCGCCGTGGCCTCTGTGGTCAGTCCCTTCTCGGGGCTGCCTTCCGGCGGTTGAAGATGGGTGCTCTCGGGTCTATACTCTTATATGCCGAACTGGAACGGACCGCTGGAGCGGATTGACGACACGCGGGTGCGAATCCCGAAGAGCTACAGCCCGAAGATGCGGGTCGACGGAATCATCTACGCCGACGAGGTCCTGCTTGAAGACATCAGGCACGACCAGGCCCCGGAGCAGGTGGCGAACGTGGCAACCCTGCCCGGCATCGTCTGTTGTTCGCTCGCGATGCCCGATATCCACTGGGGTTACGGGTTCCCGATTGGCGGCGTGGCGGCGTTCGAGATGAACGATGGAGTCATATCGCCCGGCGGTGTTGGCTATGATATCAACTGCGGTGTGCGTCTGCTGCGCACCAAGCTGTATCGCGGCGATTTGGGGCTTGGGACACGATCCGAATCGTCTGACGATTCGGTCACGTCCCGCGCCAGCCCGGTACTGGAGAAGCTGGTTCGGGCCATTTACGACAACGTGCCGTCCGGCGTGGGCTCCAAGGGGAAGATCCGCATCTCGCAGGCCGAGGTCGCGCAGGTGCTGACGCGTGGCGCACGCTGGGCGGTCGAGAAGGGCTACGGCACCGAGGAGGACCTCGAATATACCGAGGAACATGGCGCGATGGCCGGCGCCGACCTCACCGGCGTATCGGAACGGGCGCTGGAGCGCGGGATGCCGCAGCTCGGAACGCTCGGCGCAGGCAACCACTTCCTCGAAGTCCAGGAGGTCGCCGAAGTCTATGACCTCGGCGCGGCGCGCGACCTCGGGATTGCCGAGGGGCAGATAACCGTGATGATTCACACCGGCTCGCGCGGGCTCGGCTATCAGATATGCGACGACAACGTCAAGACACTCGGCGCGGTCTCCAGGAAGTACGGCATCGAACTGGTTGACCGTCAGCTCGCCTGCGCACCGATTGAGTCCCCCGAGGGGAAACGCTACTTCGGCGCGATGGTCTGTGCCGCGAACTACGCGTGGGCAAATCGTCAGGCGATAGCCCACTGGGTGCGTGAGGCTTTCGGGCAGGTGTTGGGGCTGCCAATGGAGCGCTTGGGCATGAGCCAGGTCTACGACGTGGCCCACAACATCGCCAAAATAGAGACCCATCCAGTCGGGAAGACGTGTGCGAAGGTATGCGTCCACCGCAAGGGCGCGACTCGCGCCTTTGGCCCGGCCAAGCCCGGGTCCGGAACCCAGTGCCATAACCAGACCGGCAGCCATGCCCTGCCGTCGCGCTATCGCCACCTTGGCCAGCCGGTGCTGATTCCCGGCGACATGGGCACGTGTTCCTACCTGCTGCTCGGCACGGAGAAGGCCGAGAACGAGACATTCGGCTCAGCCTGCCACGGCGCGGGGCGGGTCTGGTCGCGTACCCGCGCGCTGAAGGAGACCGAACGCAGGAACGTGGCCGAGGAGTTGCGGGCCAAGGGTATCACGGTGATGGCCGCCAGCCGCGAGGTGTTGCGCGAGGAAGTGCCGGATGCGTACAAGGACGTGGATGAAGTCGTCGACACCTGCGCCCGCGCCGGCATCTGCCGCAAAGTGGCGCGAATGAGGCCTCTGGGCGTCGTCAAAGGCTGACGACGCAATTACCAATTGCCAATTCCTAATTCTCAACGATTTCGGCCCGGACCGCGCATTGGTCATTCGTTAGGAATTAGCTATTCGATATTAGTCATTAGCCAATGACTTTCGCCGAGAAAGTAGCTCAGGCCCCCGAGGCGCCTGGCGTCTATCTGCTCAAGGACGCCAAGGGCCGAGTGCTCTACGTCGGCAAGGCGCGGGTGCTCCGCGACCGGCTCCAGGCCTACACCCAGCCCAAGGATGATCCTCGGTTGCAGTCGCTGGTCGACAAGGTTGCCGACCTCGAGACAGTCATCACCCGTTCCGAGGTCGAGGCGCTCGTGCTCGAAGAGAACTTCATCAAGTTCAAGAAACCGCGCTACAACGTGCGGCTGCGGGACGACAAGAAGTTTCCGTACCTCAAGATAACCGCGTCCGAGCTCTTCCCGCGTATCTTCGTAACCCGGAATCTGAAGGACGACGGCAGCGTTTTCTTCGGGCCTTACACGTCAGCCAAGGAACTGAGGAAGGCGCTGAAGGCTGTGAAGAGGATATTCAGGATGCGGACCTGCAAGTATCGGCTACCCGATGACAGGCCGGGACGGCCGTGTCTGGACCTCGAGCTCGGTCGCTGCTCGGGGCCGTGTGCGGACAAGGTGACGAAGGAGCAGTACGCCGACCAGGTGAACGACGTGATTCGCTTCCTTTCCGGTCGCTCGGACGAACTGATCGAACAGGTCGAGCAGCGGATGTGGACGGCGTCCCAGTCACAGGACTTTGAGACCGCGGCGGTGCTGCGCGACCAGTTGATGGCACTGCGCGATATCCGGAGAAACCAGCAGGCAGTCATGCAGGACAAGACGAGCCGCGACATCATCGGTCTCGCACGCGGTCAGAAATCGGCGGTCGCCGCGCTGTTCCGCGTACGCGAGGGAAAGATAGTGTCACGTGAAGAATACCCGCTGACTGCCAGCGCGAGCGCGCCCGACTCGGAGCTGCTGTCAACCGTGGTACGTTCGGTTCACACCCACACGCATGACATCCCGGAGGAGATTATCTTGCCGAGCCCGATTGAGGACGCAGCCGCGCTGGAGGCGCTGCTTACTGACAGATGGGCCCGCAACGCGTCACCCTCAGCCCTCCCTCCTCCTCAAGGAGGAGGGAATGGAAGGGAGGGGGGCGCGCAAACGCGGGGTCGTGCAGTAAGGATTGTGGTACCGGAGCGAGGAGAGAAGGTACGGCTGATGGAGCTCGCGAAGGCCAATGCAGAGAAGGCGTTGGTCGAGCTTCGCCCCGAAGAGCGAGTCCCGGCCGGGAACCGCGAGCTGGCCGAGATTCTCGGGCTGCCGACCGTGCCGCGCCTGATCGAGGGCGTGGATATTTCGAACACGCAGGGAACGAATGCGGTCGGCTCGATTGTCGTGTTCCGCGACGACCGGCCGACAAAACAGCAGTACCGTCTGTTCAAGATAAGGACCGTGACCGGTTCCAACGATTTCGCGATGATGGAAGAAGTGCTGGCCCGACGCGTGCGCGGACTCCTGGAGAAGAACCGGCCGTTGCCTGACCTGGTGCTCGTGGATGGCGGCAAGGGGCAGCTTTCTTCAGCGGTGAAGGCCTATGGCCAGTTCGACGCCGAGATTCCCATACTCGGGCTGGCCAAGCGGACCGATACGCTCTACTACGACGACGGCCGGGAAATCACGATACCGGTTACGTCGCCAGCGTTGAAGCTACTGAAGCGTATCCGCGACGAATCGCACCGGTTCGCCATCACCTTCCACCGCAAGCTGCGCGGCAAGAAGATGGTCGAGTCGGAACTGGACGAGATTCCCGGTCTCGGCCCGGTACGAAAGAAGGCGCTCATCCAGCACTTCGGGTCGCTGGACAAGGTCAGGCTGGCAAGCGTCGAGGAGATTGCCAAGGTCAAAGGCTTTGGCCCCGCGCTCGCCGAGCTGGTGCACCGACACCTCCACTCCTAGTCTGCATCCCCATTGACGGCAGCCATTGCCGTAGTATAATCGGGCGACTGCAGGGAGGTGCAAATGTTGAAACTTCCGTTCTTACTGGCGTTCGCAGTCGGGCTTCTGCCCGCTGCGCAGGTGATGACCGGCGGCTGCGTCGTCGATACCCGCCCCGCCGGTTTGACAGAAATGAATGCGCGCGGGCAGGCCAAGGACTCGCGCGAGCTGGTACGGAATCCCGGGTTCGAGACCGGTTCGATCTCGCCCTGGGTGACCGACAGTTGGGTTGTGACCACGACTTATCCTCACGATGGCAGCTACTGCGCCTGCGACGTCGGGGACTTCTCCATCACGCAATGGGTCGATACCACACTCCGGCCAGTCAGATTCAGAGCGTCACCTTCTGGGCCCGTCAGCCGGATGCGCCCGCTGCTCAGGCCTACGTTTTCTACTACTCGGACGGGTCGAGCCAGACTTTCGTCCATTTTCCAACGACGAGTTGGCAGCAGTTCGACGTCACCAGCGACCTGAACCGGGGCAAGAGGCTGGTCGGCTTCTGTCTCTGGGGCTACTCGGGCGGCGGGCCGAACCCGGATAGCACGTATGTAGATGATGTTTCGATACTCGCGCTGAACATCCACGATGTCGCGGTATCGGCGATAACCTGCCCGCGCGATACCATCTCAATCGACTCAACCTGTGTTCCTGCATGCCGCGTGGTGAATCTCGGCAACGTGCCCGAGATGATTCAGACCTTGATGACAATCCAGCACGCCGGCGAGAGTCCATACTACACGGATACCGCGGAGGTCAACCTGAACCCGGGCGATACCGCCAAGCTGTCCTTCGCGGCCTACGAGCCGGACTCCGCGGGGCAGCACCTGGCAGCGGCGTGGACAACTCTCGCGAGCGACACGAACCGGCTCAACGACACGCTGCGGCGGTCTTTCTGGGTGAGCGAACCGGTGGCGGTCGCTGAGGCGCCCGTGACGAAAGGAGCGAGGGCCGCTGCAACCGTCATGACCGCGGCTTCGCTGCGTTCGCTCATGTCCAGCCACGGGTGCTCAGTTCGGGATGCGATGGGACGCCTGGCGGCCGTGCCCCGTCTCGGCGTCTACTTTGTGAGCACGGCAGGCTTGGTTCGGAAGGTAGTAGTGAGCAGATAGCGAGATGGATTGTGTTCGGCCATTGACTGAGGCGCCATGGGTTTGAGCTGCAGGCGCAGCTACCGGCTGGCCCTGCTCGGTGCCGCGCTCGCGCTGAGCTGCACGCACAATCGGTCCAGCGTTCCATCCTGCCCTTGCCGGCTGGTAGACTCGGTTTCGGTCATCGACGCGCCCCTGGTCGATGCGCAGGTCACACCTAACGGCGAGTTTGTCTACGTTACCAATGACTGGTCTGGCGCGCTGTCGGTCGTGCGAACGTCGGACCTGCAGCTTGTCGCCCGGATTCCGTTCAATAACGGTTGGGGTTCGCTAGGACAGGTGGTGTGCGCACCCGATGGTGAGTACGTCTACGGAACATGGTATCGCTGGGACAGGCTGGCTGTAGTTCGGACTGCCGACCAGGCTGTGGTCGACAGCCTGATGCTGGACGACAACTACATGACATCCGAGGCGATCTCACCCGACGGCCGTCGTCTCTACATAGGAGCCGGTGACAGCCCCAGCTTCGTCCTGGTGGTCCGGCTGCCCAACCTGGCCATCGAGGACACCATTATGTTGTCCGAGGAGGAGAGTGAGATAACATCAATGCTCGTCGCTCCCGATGGGACGCACCTCTATCTTGTCTCCGATCCCTACCTCTTCGCGATAAGGCTGTCGGACAACGCCGTTGAGTGGCGCGCCAGTAGCTCGTCGCTTTTGTGGCACAACGACATTGCCGTACACCCATCTGGCAATCCCATATATGCAGTTCAGGGGCAGCACATCGCGGTCCTGGACGTCGGCACCGGTGCCCTAATCGACTCAATAGGCGTTCCCTACAGAACGTGGAGTCTGGATGTATCGCCAGACGGGGCTTTTCTCTACGCAGCGATGGGATACGAAGACGGCGAATACGACTCCGGGGTGGTTGCCGTGGTTCGGACAGCTGACAACACGTTGGTTCGGCTGGTCGCCCTACCTACGATCGCCTGCGACGCAGCACCATCTCCTGATGGCCAGCGACTGTACGTAGCAGCCGGCAACGGCAAGTTGTACGTTCTTGGCCGCTAGTACGACGCAGACAAGGAGTTTGAGTTAGTCCCGCAGCTTCTTCAGGATGTGACGGGCGAGGGGCTCCGCGATCTCGCGGTGCCTTGGCACCGGCTGACAGACTCGAGTCCGGGGATTTTGAAACCAGTCGTGCCGACCGCCGTGGCGAATCAGGAGGCAGCCCGTCTTTGTGATTTCACGAACCAGGTCGGTTCGTTTCACGAGACCTGGAGTTCGGCCAGCTTTCTCACCCCAGGAACGTGTCCTTGAGTGATGTCATTGTGGATGTCCTTGAGATTCTCTTGAAGTTCTTTCAGCGACTCGCCCTGGGTTAGGTAATCAGGGTACTCTGCGAGATAGCCCAGCCACGCACTGTCTTCCTGCCAGTAGATGTACTTGACGGTGCGTCCGCTTCGTGTTCTCCGCGAGCAGGCGCGTCCGGCCGGGGCGGCTTTCCGGAGTATTCTAGTGCTCATGTGATCCTCAACGCCAGTATAGCACCACCGATGCAGTGGTCAAGGACACGAGCCTGGAGCCTTGCGCGGCAAACTCCGGTCGCTCCCTGCACGCACTCGGCAAATCAGTCGGGTACCAGGAATTGGCAATTGGTCATGCCTGTGCCCCGACTATCCTGACGACGCCTGAGTCGCCGTCGACCTGAATCAACTGGCCGGTCTTGATGAGTTTGGTGGCTGGGCCAACGTTTACCACGGCCGGAATCCCATACTCTCGTGCGACGATGCTGCCGTGGCTCAGTAGCCCGCCCTGGTCCATCACGATTCCGGCTGCCGGGATGAAATAGGGCGTCCAGCCGGGGTCGGTGAAGGGCGCGACCAGGATCTCTCCCGGCAGCACCTGCTCGGTACCGGCGTGGAGAATGACGCGGGCCGGGCCGGTCACGATGCCCGGGCTGACCGCGAGGCCCTTGAGTTCTGCCGAGGCGTCAACCGTGTCCGGCTTGTGCTTTTCCGGGTCGTACTTGCCGACGATGATTGCCGGCGGGGAGAGGTGCAGGTTCCTTTGGTACTCCGCCCGACGCTCCGCGACTCTGGCGCGTACGTCAAGGTTCTGTCCGGGGACGCGATCCGGAATCGCCGAAGGGGGACAGTCCCCGGCGCTAGAAGCGCCGCAATCCGGTACAGTCCCCGCGATTCCGGTCATTTCGCCAGCGGTCTTGCCGGAAACGACCGGCTCGATCTCATCGAATCTAAGAAAGAACATGTCGTCGGCGTCACTCAGCATACCGCGGGCAGCAAGCCTGCGACCGAGTTCGACCACCAGTTCCCGCGTGTCGGCGAAGACACGGATGGCCGCGTCCTTCACGTTCTCGCGAATGGAAGCGGAGAGCTGCGCCTTGGCCACGACATAGTTGAAGACCCAACGTTTGATTGGGTTGCGCACGCGTCTCAGCAGCTCGACCTTCAGGCGTTCGCGTTCCTCGGCGTGGCGGCGCTGGTCGGCCTCGGGGTCGGCCTTGTCTCCAGCGCGGGCGAAGTTGCGCACTACGTCCAGCACATAGTCCGGCTGTTCCCGCCAGCGCGGGTTGTACATGTCCATCTCGCCGCGGGCGTGGTGGCCATGCAGGTGTAGGAAGCTGTCCCAGCGGGCGAGGAACTCCCGGCCCGCTTCGGTCTGCGAGAGCCGCGGCCGGACTTCGGCCCACGAATCGGGACCGAGCACTGCTTTGCTCAGGTCAGTAGAACCGGCCACGAGTCGGCCGAGACGCCAGAGCTCGATGCCGGCCTCGGCGCTCCGAAGTTCGCCGGTCCCGGCGAGCAATCGGCTGGCGTTGACGCCGGTCGGGTCATTGAACCACCGCTTGCACAGGTCGTATAGGACAGACGTGAACATCATCCCGCCCAGCGCGTAGCCGAGCCCCTCGCCGCCGACGCGCATTTGCAGCAACGTGGCAACAGCCTTGTCCGACAGTTCCTGTTCCGAGAGCCGGGTGAGGTCGGGGCGCGGCTTCTTCTCGTATGCTTCGAGGGAAGCGGCTATCCACCTACGGCCGCGGCCCGGGCCGTGGCGCGACATCCAGAACAGGAATCCCGGGAGTCTGACCAGAGCCTTCAGCGGGCTCATCCTGATGTCGGGCACGTCGTCGGCCCCGAGTTGGCCTTGGCGGCCCCTGTCGGACAGAACGAGCCTGGCCCGGTCCTCGGGCTTCAGGTTCTGGCCGCCAAACATCTCTGCCTGATTCATCCGGTTGGCGAACGGCATCCGCCGAACCATCCCGGTGAAGGTGTTGAGGTTGGTGTAGGCGCGGCCCGCGACCTCGCCGATGAACGGATTCTCGCCGAACGAGATGCCGAGGCGTCCGATGACGCTGCCGAGCAGGTCGCCGATGAACTCGCCGACGGTGGACCAGACGAGCGGCGTCAACACGCCGGGTAGAACTTCGGCCACGTTGGTGTTGGACCAGACCTGGCGGTCTTCCCACGACCTGGCCGGGGCGATGGTCGTAATCGGCCGCGACTGGAGGACGAACAGGTTGGGGCCGGCGAGCGCCCACTCGATATCCTGGGGCGTTCCGAACACACGCTCGACCTTGAGCGCCAGCAGAGCTACCTTCCGAGCCAGCGCGTCCGAGATCGACGCCTGTTCGGCCCGCGCCGGAGGAACCGGTTGCTCGACCACCGTGCCGGTGGGGGAGAAGGCAGTCTGGACCGACTTCTTTGAGATGGAGCGTTCGGTGACCTGTTCGGTGTCCCGCCGTACCACGAACCGGTCCGGCGTGACCTTGCCGGAAACGAGGGCCTCGCCGAGTCCCCAGCAGGACTCGACGGTGATGCGCTCGGTGTTGCCCGTGACCGGGTCGGCCGTGAAGACCACGCCGGCCGCATCAGCCGCCACGAGTTGCTGCACGACGACGGCCATGGCCGCCTTGTCGTGTTCAAACTTGTTCTTTTCGCGGTAGTCGAATGCCCGTTCGGTCCAGAGCGACGCCCAGCACCGCTTGACGAGCTCGACGCAGCCGTCGGCATCGGCTGAGCGCAGATAGGTGTCGTAGAGCCCGGCGAACGAATAGCCGGGCAGGTCCTCGGCCGTCCCGGAAGAACGTACCGCGATGAGGGGCGTTCGGAGGCGCTTGAAGGCAGTGCGGATGCCGGCTGACGTGTCCCTGGCCAGCTCGCCATTGGCGATAGTCTCCCGGATTGCCGCCAGGCGGTACCGGCGGATCTCGCCCAGTGACAGCGCGGAGACGTGCGCGCGATACGCCTCTGCCGTCACGACAAAGCCTTCGGGAACCGGCAGGCGCGCCCGCATCAGCGCGGCCAGGTTCAGGGCCTTGGCTCCGGCCGACGCGCCCGCCTCCGGCGCCAGGTGCCGGAGCGGCATCACGCTGATGTACGTTTCCAAGCCCGTCAGTATGGCGACGCCGCGCTCCCTGTCAACAGGCCCGGAGGTCTTCAAGTCCGACATTGACCCCTGAGCACACAGAGAAGCAGAGGGTCCCGACCGGACTTCTGGTCTCACCTTCTCTGTGTTCTCTGTGACCTCTGTGGTTTCCTCAACACCGGTTCTGGGGGGGTGCAAACGAAGTTGCGTCCGAGCGCTGGTGAGGTACACTTTCTCCTGTGAGGAAACTGTCTTTCATCCTGCTATTGTTGTCGGCCTCGACCTATGCGGCCAATCCCTTCCGTCCCGCGCGCAGCGGCAGCTACGCTCCGCAGGCGAGCCCGGACGACTTCCAGGTCGGGTTCTGGGATAGCCCCAGAATTGACCCGCTCAGCGGGCAGCCGTCGCTCCCAACCAATCTCCGCATCGACGAGTACGATGGAGACGGCACCGGTTACTATCTTGTCCAGTTTGCCGGCCCGGTCTACGGCGCGCAGATTGACCAGTTGCGGCGCACCGGCGGCAGCTTCCTCGGTTTTCACTCCCGCTACCTGGCGTTCGTGAAGATGGACCGCGCCATCGCCGGCGACGTCGCGGCTTTGCCCTTCGTTCGCTGGGTCGGCATCTATCAGCCGGGCTTCAAGTTCTGGTCTCAGACCCTGGCTCAGACGGGACGCGGCCGGGTCTCGGTCGTTCTGTTCTACCCCGAAGACATCGAGGCCGCCCAGGCCGAGCTCGAGGCAATGGGCCTTGCCGTGGTCCGTACCGGCGTCTCCGAGAACATGAAGGTCATCGAGGTCGACTGCTCGCGCGAGCAGCTCGCGGCAATCGCCCGGTTCGCCTGGGTTTTCTCAATCGAGGAGTGGCATCCGGCCCAGAAGGAGAATGATCAGTGCCAGTGGGTTGTCCAGGACTGGACCGAGAACCAGCGGAATGTCTGGGGTCATGGCATCCTGGGCATGGATGAGATACTCGGGTATACCGATACGGGGCTAGATGTGAACCACTGGGCGTTCTATGACCCGCATGTCGCGATTACCGATACCGGCGAGTTTCCGACCCACCGCAAGGTGGTCGCGTTCAAGCACTACCCGCGTGCGTCCGGAGTCGGTGACCCGGATCCGGAGGGCCACGGCACTCATGTCGGCGGGACCATGGCCGGCAGCGACTCAGTCAACAGCGGCACGAGCGCGTATGATGGCCATGCCAGGGAGGGGAGGATTGTCCATCTTTCACCGATTCCGCAACCGCCTGGCAATGACTTCACGGTGCCGTTGAACATGATCACGAACGACCTGCGTAACCCGGAACTGCGGCCCCACACAATCGGCAACTCGTGGTGGACCAATACGCTGGGCCAGTACACGAACGCCGCCGCCACGTTCGACATGTTCTCATGGAAGAACAAGGACATCCAGACCATCAAGTCCTGCGGCAATCAGTACCACTACGATCCATACATGATAACTGAGCCCGGCAATTCCAAGTCGGTTATCGCCGCCGGCTCGGTCCAGAACGGGACCAACGCGACGACCCTGTCGAGCTTCTCTTCATCGGGCCCGGCACCGGACGGTCGCATCAAGCCGGACATCGTTGCCCCCGGCGAGAACATCGTGTCGGTCCAGGCCGGCACGCAGAACAGCTACGTCTCCAAGAGCGGGACGAGCATGGCGAGCCCGGCTACCAACGGCTGCGTCGGTCTTTGCCGGAGCTATCTGCGCAAGGGCTTCTACCCGTCGGGTACGGCGACACAGGCCGACACCTGGGGCTACGTGTCGAGCGCCATCCTCAAGGCGATGGTTCTTGTCTCGGCCGACCCGAACGTGGAGAGCTACGTCGTACCGAGCAACTACATCGGCTGGGGCCGGATTGACCTTGACTCGGTCCTCTTCTTCGCGGGCGACACCCGCAAGCTGCTGGCCTACGACGACACGACCGGCCTTTCGACCGGCGACTATCGGGAGTTTGCCTTCGAGGTATTCGATTCCACGATGCCGCTCCGTGCCGCCGTGGTCTGGACCGACACTGCGGCCGCAGCCGGCGCGAACCCGGCGCTCATCAATAACCTCGACTGCCAGCTCACCGCGCCGAACGCCGACTTCTACAAGGGCGACCTCTACGCCAGCGGTCAGTCCACCCTGAACCCAACCGGCGCGGACGACAACAAGAACCCGCTTGAAATGTTCCGCGTGAACCAGCCGGATTCGGGTCACTGGCTGCTGCGAGTGGCGGCGCAGAACGTCGTCACCGAGCGCCAGCCTTACGCGGTCGTTGTCACCGGGCCGGTGCAGAGCGCCGAACTGCATGACGTCGGAGTCAGAAGCATCGTCGCGCCAACGGACAGCGTTGACTCCGGCGCAGCCGTGACTCCCACGGTCCTGGTGAAGAACTACGGCGACTTCGCGGAAACCCTGCTGGTGTGTCTCGACATCGGCGCGGACTACGCCGACACATTCGCCATTGTGCTGCCGGCGGGCGCGACCGACACGGCCGAGTTCGTGGGATGGGCTGCTGATTCGGTCGACACCTTCCAAGTGAAGTGTCACGTTGCGCTCACAGATGACAACCCGGCCAACGACACTCTTGTCGGCACGGTCGTCGTCTGGTCGCCGAACGGCATCCAGGAGCAGGATAGATTGCCAACCGCGTTCGCGCTTGACCGGGCCGTGCCGACACCGTTCTCGGGCAGGACCACGATCCGCTTCAGCATTGCGCGTCAGTCCGTGGCCAAGGTCGGAATCTACTCCGCCACCGGCGCCCTGATCCGGGTCCTTTCCGCTCCCCAGCCCCTAGTCCCTAACACCTATTCCCTATCCTGGGACGGCCTCGACGACCGGGGAACGAAGGTGCCGCGCGGCGTCTATTACTGCCGGATGGAGGCGGGCGATTTCCGGGCCATCAAGAAGCTCGTCAAACTCGACTAGCGGTCTACAGATGCTGAACCACAGAGTGCACAGAGTTCGCCGAGAGTCCCGGACGGACTCCGGTCTCCAGTAACTCCGTCTCTCTGTGTCCTCTGTGGTTAGATCTGCTGTTCTTAGCCTTTTGACACGACTGCGGACGCGAGCTATTCTGACTGACCTTGGCATCACCTGAGAAGCCGAATACCGCCGCAATCAACATCACCAAAGGCGTCGCAATCGCCTCCGAGTTGGAGGTCGCCACGTCTTTCGCGGCCCGCAGCCAGGGCCTCTTGGGACGCAGCGGGCTGAAGCCCGACACCGGCCTGCTCATCGACCCCTGCTCATCGATTCACATGTGGTTCATGCGCTTCCCGATTGATGTCATCTTCCTCGACAAGAAGAACCGCGTCGTCGGCTTGAACCGGAACGTAAAGCCATGGGGCATGGCCTGGTCCTGGCGGGGTGTGAAAACGCTGGAGCTGCCCGTCGGAACCATCGCCTCGACCGGCACCCAGGTCGGCGACATCGTCGCCTTCCAGACCTCCGTCCCGAAGACCGGGTAGTAGCCTCTTCGCCCCACCACCCTCGACATCGACGCGCCATCGAGGGGATGGCCATTCTTCTGGGGCGGCCGGCCATGACCCCGGAACCGACATTGAGCCACGAAAGGACACGAAACGAACGGGTGAGTGACGCCTGCCTGTCCGTTTCCTTCTGTCTTCGTGGCAGTCCGCCTCGGCATAAGTGTACCGGCGGTCGCTTGACTATTATGAGCATATGCTTATAATGTCTCTAGCGAGGACAAACTTCATGCCACGCCCAACGTACTGTCGAAGAGTCGCCGGCAAGCCCGGCGCATGTGTGTTCAAGCCGGCCGGAGTACCGACGTGCCGCCTCAAATGGTTGAACCTGACGCTGGACGAGTTCGAGGCCCTGCGCCTGGCCGACCTCGATGGCCTGCACCAGGAGACCGCAGCGGGGCGGATGAAGGTTTCCCGCCAGACGTTCGGGTGCATCGTCGAGAATGCCCGCCGCAAGGTCGCGCAGGCGCTCAGTTCGGGTATGGCGCTCAACATCGTGGGCGGCGTCGTCTGCACTCCTGCTGACCGCTGCCGAAAGTGCGACCGAGGCAAGCGCGGGATGGGCTGCCACCTGCGCGGAAGAGAGCATGACGAGCGCAACCGGGCAGGGTTTGGGCACCGGGCCGGCATCAGCGACGGCCCTGCGACCTCGACCCGGCGGCGCAGCGAAGCGACATGACCGCAATCACGAAGGTTTCGGGCCGTTTCCCGAGCTTAACCCAGGCCCCGGCGAAACCCGGTCGGGCAATCACTGCTGAACCACTTAAGGAGTTAATACAATGAGAATAGCTGTCACTTGTGACGACCCTGCGACGGTGGCCGGCCATCTTGGCCGAGCGCCGATGTTCCTGATTTACGACGTGGAAGACGGCAAGCCGGTGTTCAAGGAGCAGCGACTGAGACCGGACGCCGGCCACCACGGGCAATGCGGTGAATCTCCCCACGAGTCAGGGCATCACCACGGCGAAGGCCATCACGACCATGCCGGCATACTCTCCGCGATCGCCGACTGCGGCATGGTAGTGTCGCGGGGGATGGGGCGTCGTATCGCCGCCGACCTCGAGGCCCGCGGCATCAAACCGGCCGTCATCGACCGCGAACTGCGGCCGGAAGAAGCGGCCGCCTGCGCGGCGGCCGGCAAGTTCCTGAGGCCCGACGGCTTCTGCGGTTGCGAACATGCCTGAGGTGTCATCGCCGGCCCCTGCGATTCAGCCCGCACCGATCCACAACTCGCTGCTCGTCTTCAGCGGCAAGGGTGGCGTTGGCAAGACGACCGTAGCCGTCAATCTGGCCCTCGGCCTCGCGCTGGAAGGCAAGCGCGTCGGCCTGCTGGACGTTGACATCCACGGCCCGAACGCCGCCCATATGCTCGGGGCCGATGCGCTCGCGGTCACGGTAAGCAACGGTCGCCTGGTACCGCCGACCGGCGCCGGCGGAGTCAAGGTCATGTCGATGGCCTACCTGCTGCCTGAGACCGATGCCCCGGTGGTCTGGCGCGGCCCGGTCAAGGGCAACGCCATCAAGCAGTTCATACAGGACGTCGACTGGGGCGAGCTCGACTGGCTGGTGGTCGACTCACCGCCGGGAACGGGCGACGAGCCGCTGTCGGTCGCGCAGCTCCTGCCCGGCACGTTCGGCATCATCGTTACCACGCCTCAGGCCGTGGCGCTGATGGACGCGCGCAAGGCGGTCGCCTTTGCCCGCCTGCTCAAAGTCCGGCTGCTCGGCCTCGTCGAAAACATGAGCGGGCTTGCCTGTCCGCACTGCGGCAAGCAGATTGAGCTGTTCCCGGTGGGCGCGGCCGAGAAGCTCGCGCGCGAGCTATTGGTGCCCTTTCTCGGGCGCATACCGCTCGACCCGCGCATGGTCGCAGGCGGCGATTCGGGCAGTCCGATTCTGGCAGTCGACGACAAGTCCGAGCCTGCGCGGGCGTTCCGCGCCATCGTTGGCCGCATGCTCGCGGCGACGGGCGAACCCGGTCCCGCCTGACCGGTCCGACTGACTGCCGCGCACCGCTAAGAAACGCGGGCGCCGGCCGCAGGCTTGACCGCCGCGGCCGGCACCCGCGGCGGCGACATTGCGGCCTTCCAGACCTCAACTGCGAAGTCCTGGCAGCCGGACAGACACAACCCGGTCCGGACAAATCAGAAGTCAGAGACCAGAAACCAGAATGCAGAATTGACCGAGAATCAGCCATTGTCGCTGGATATGATCTCGGAACCCACCACAAAGACACGAAGGCACAAAGAGGGGGATGAGCTTAGGTCATTCTCTGTGCTTGGTGTTTTGGTGGTTCAATGCCCGATTCGGGACCTTCGCTGCCGCCGTTGACAGCGTCCGAGCCGGAGTATAATAGTGCGTAGTCAGCAGGGTCACAGCCGGCAATTGCCCAAAGGAGGACCTGTGAGCTTCCACCGCGCCCGTGGTCCGCACAACCGTAGCGCCCCTTCCTACAACCGGGCCGGATGCCCTATGGCCGTTCTGTTGGCCGTCTGCTGCTGTCTGTCCACCGCCATTGGTCAGTGGTGGGAGACGACAATACAACTGCCTGATTCACTAAGCGGGTTGTCGTATCCATTCTCGATTGTCTATGACTCAGCTAGCAACACGGTTTACGTAGGAGGTCAGGTTAGCGACTGCGTCATCGCGATCGACGGCGCTGCGAACAAGAAGGTCGCCCGCATCCCGACCGGATTTGACGTTGCGGCACTCTGCTACAATCCTCTCAGGAACAAGATCTACAGCGCCAACTGCGGCGACAACAACGTAACCGTGATCGACGGCTCTACCAATCAGGGTATCGCAACCGTGACGACTGGTGCCGGCCCCACGCGGCTCTGCTACAATTCACTCCACGACAAGGTCTACTGCGCGAACGTCGAGGAGTATCCGTACCATTCGACGGTAACAGTGATTGACGGTGCAACAAACCAGGCCACGACCTCGATTGCCATAGGCGACTACGTTTGGGACCTCTGCTACAACCCGCAGAACGACAAGATCTACTGCGCCAACGCTTACAGCAATGACGTGACGGTGATAGACGGAGCGCAGGATTCAGTGATTGCCACCGTGTCAGCCGGGCAGTGGCCCGTCGCTCTTTGCTACAACCCTCAGAGCCACAAGGTCTATTGCGCGAGCAGGGACAGCAGAGACGTGACCGTGATAGACGGTTTGACGAATGCAGTCGTTGCGACAGTGCCTGCTGGCAACTCGCCCCGTGCCCTATGCTTTAATCCGCAGAGCAACAGGGTCTATTGCGCGAACATGACCGGCAGGAGCGTTACCGTGATAGATGGTGAAACTGACAGCGTACGGACGACTCTGGCCGCGGGCGAGCAGCCTTGCGTGTTCTGCTACGACTCCCGAGACAATAGGGTCTTCTGTGGCAACTATGTCACGGACGGCCTGACCGTGATCGACGGCGCTGGGGACAGCGTGGTCGCTTCGCTGGCAGTTGGAGACGGACCGTGGGTTCTATGCTACAACCTGGAGAACAACAAGGTCTACTGCGGGAACGCCCTCGGCAACAACGTGACCATAGTCGACGCGGCACGCGACAGTGTGATCGGGAGTCTTGTCACGCGCGTTTCCCCGTCGGCGCTCTGCTACAATCCGGTCCGGAACAGAGTCTATTGTGCCAACAGCTCGGACAGTGTATGCGTCACAGACGGGGAGACGAATCGTGTCACCACAAGTGTGCCGGCGGGCAGGTCGCCATGCGCTATGTGCTACAACCCCCTCAATGACAAGGTCTACTGCGCAAACTCAGGTAGCGACGACATCAGTGTGATAGATTGCTCAACCGACAGTGTCATCTCTAACGTTGCCGCTGGCTATCACCCTTCCTCGCTCTGCTGCAACTACATCGACAACAAGGTCTATAGCGCAAATGAAAACGGCGGCACCGTCACCATCATCGACGGCGCGACCGACAGCGTGCTTGCTACCCCATCCGTTGGTGCGAGCCCCCACGCCCTGGTCTACAACTCAGACAACGACAGGGTATACTGCGCGAATTTCAACAGCCATGACGTTGCGGTGATTGACGGGGCGACGGACCAGCTTGTTGCGACCGTAACCGTGGCGATTTATCCTAGAACCGTTTGCTACAACTCAGTCAGCAACAAGATCTATAGCGCAGGATTCACAGACCCCGGTACTGTGTCCGTGATTGGAGGAACCTCCGACAGCGTGATAGCATCGATATCTGCCGGCAGCCTTCCACGGATTCTCTGCTACAACCCGACGGACAACAAGGTATACTGCTGCGACAACACCAGGCTGTTTGTCATAGACGGTGTCTCAAACAACGTCATCGCGACATTGTTGATAGCGGGCGGCCTGTGCCACAACTCGCTGAACAACAAGGTCTATTGCACACACGGCGATAGCGTGGCTGTGGTCGATGGGACGACTAATACCATAGTCAAGGTCATCAGAGTCGGCAGTAATGCCGGCGCTATGGTTTGGAGCCCGGCGCAGAATCGAGTCTACGCGGTCGGCAACTCCTGCCTGTTCGTCCTGCGCGATTCGGGCAGTGGAATCGAGGAGAGCTTCAGGCCTCAAGCCGCAAGCTCCAAACCGTTGCCGACCATCGTCCGAGGCGTGCTCTTTCTGGACCCGCTTGGGACACGATCCGAATTGTCAGACAATTCGGTCATGTCCCGCGCAGCGCTGCTCGACATCAGCGGACGAAAGGTGATGGACCTACTGCCGGGCGCGAGTGATGTGCGGGCGCTGGCGCCGGGCGTGTATTTTGTGCGGGAGGCTCAAGCGTACGCTCAAGCCCAAGCCATCCGCAAGGTCGTAGTCACCCGGTAGGAGCGGACGATGAGAGCAATGAGAGCGCTGGCGGTCTGCGCGACGGTGGCCGTATTCGCCGGAACCGCTGCGGCCGACTGGGTCACGACCACTGTGAATGTGGGCTACAGCCCCGAGGGCGTGGCGGTGAATCCGGTCACCAACAGGATATACGTCTCGAGCCGCGGCAGCAACAGCGTAACGGTCATCGACGCCGCGACCAACGGCACTACTACAGTCCCCGTCGGTTCGTGGCCCTGGGACGTGGCCGTGAACCCGGTGACCAACAAAATCTACGTCACGAACGAGAACGGCCACAGCGTGACCGTAATCGACGGTGCAACCAACGACACGACTACGGTGACGGCCGGCCTGCGCCCATGGGCCGTAGCCGTGAACCCGGTCACCAATAAGGTTTACGTCACGAACGAAGGCAGCAACGACGTTACGGTCATCGATGGCGCGACCAACGACACGACCCGGGTTCTGGTCGGCGACAGCCCCCGGGCCGTGGCCGTGAACCCCGTGACGAACAAGATCTACGTGGCGAATTACGGTAGTCACTTCGTGACGGTTATCGATGGCGTGACCAACGACACAACCATGGTGATGACCGACACGTGCCCTCACGACGTGGCCGTGAACCCGGTGACGAACAAGATCTACGTAGCGAACTGCGACAGCAACATTGTGACGGTGATTGACGGCGCGACCAACGGCACAGCCATAGTGACCGTCGGTTCGTGGCCCACTGCCCTGGCGGTGAACCCGGTCACCAACAAGGTCTATGCTGTCAACTACGACAGCGACAACCTGACGGTAATCGACGGCGCGACCAACGACACGGCTACGGTGACAGTCGGCGAGGACCCATATGACGTGGCGGTGAACCCGGCCACCAACAAGATCTACGTCGCGAACGAATACAGCAACAGCGTGACTGTCATTGACGGCGCGACCAACGACACGGCTACGTTGACCGGATTCCACGACCCCTACGCAGTGGCGGTGAACCCGGTAACGAACAAGATCTACGTCGGGAACTATGGCTATACCAAGGTTACGGTCATCGATGGTGAGACCAACGGTACAACCAGCGTCGCGTCAGGCACGAACCCCTGGGCTGTGGCGGTGAACCCGGTCACCGACAGGATCTACGTCGCGAACGCCGGCTCCAGCAACGTGACCGTGATCGACGGCACGACCAACGACACAACTACCGTGGCCGCAGGCCTGTATCCCGGGGCCGTGGCGGTGAACCCAGTCACCAACAGGATCTACGTAGCCAACTCCGGCAGCGATGATGTGACGGTCATCGACGGCGCGACCAACGCCGCGACCTCGGTGACTACCGGGACGAGCCCCGTTTCCGTGGCGGTCAACCCGGTCACCGGCAGGACCTACGTCGCGAATGCCGACGCCAGCAAAGTCACGGTGATAGCCGATGCGCAGGTCCAGGATACGAAGGTGCGCGCGGCGTTCGACCGGCTGCCGGGTGACACCGCGCAACTCGCACGCCCGGACCTGAGCGGCAAAGCCGTGAACCGCTGGGCGCCGAATTCGACCGCTATCTCCGGTGTGCTTAATCGCGTCGGCACCGCGCAGCAGCCCTGGAACGCGGCGGTCATCACCTACCAGGTCGACCCTGATTCGGTCCTGTGGAGCTACAACTGGGGCACGGACTCGCTGATTCCGGGCGAGAACTTCGTGTGTGCCGTGCCGCTTGAAGACCAGGCCGCGACCACCAACAACATCGGCGGGGGTTCGCCGTTTGCGGGTAACCTCGAGGTGTACCCACTGTACCGGATGGACTACTACGTCGGACAGCAAGACGCATCGGCGTCCGATGTCCCAGGGGCGAAGCTGCCGACCATCGTCCGCGGCGTCCTGTCCGTTCAGCCCCTGCTGATAGCTGCTGGCTCATCACTCCTTTCCATCGATGGCCGGAAGGCGATGGACCTGAAGCCGGGCGCGAATGATGTTCATGCGCTGGTGCCGGGAGTGTACTTCGTGCGGGAAGCCCAAGCGCAAGCTCAAGCCTGGGCTATTCGGAAGGTTGTCCTGACGCGGTAGGGACTCGCGGGCAGAGATCCGGACAACCCGGTGGAGGATGCCCGGTCGTGGCGCGGGGCCAAGACAAACGAGTTGCCGGTCGGCGTCCTCACCTCGATCCGTATCCAGGTCGGTGACATCATAGCCTTCCAGACCTCCGCTCCGAAGTGCGATTAGCCATGTCAGGGCTCGCGCCAATTCTGTGATTTGACATCTGAAGCAGCCCTGCCTATTCTCTCAACGATGAGAAGCCTGAAAGGAGCCTGACGTGACTAGACGAGTACAGGCGGTCGTTGCAGATATCAAGTCGCTGCCCGACACCGAGAAACTGGCGGTTGTGGATAGCATCCTTCTGGAACTGGACCGACCTGACCCCGAGCTTGACCGGGTGTGGGCTAACGAAGCCCGCGCGAGGTGGCAGGCCTACCGGTCGGGGCGCGCTGACCACGTGCCGTATGCTGCCGTCATGCGCAGGCACCGCCGCAAGTAGTGAAGATCCGATTCCTTTCCGTCGCGAGACAGGAACTCGATGATGCCTTCGACTGGTACGAGAGTCAGTCGGCCGGGCTGGGCTACGAGTTCCTGGACGAGCTTGACCGGGCGGTCCGCCGCATCAAGGTCTATCCGGACTCGTGCATGGAGTTGGTTCCCGGCCTTCGACGAGCACTCCTCAGCCGTTTTCCGTACGGACTCATTTACGGGCAGGAGCCGGCTGCAATCGTGGTCGTGGCTGTCGCGCACCTGCACCGCGAACCCCGGTACTGGATAGACCGGCTCTAGGACACCGCTCGGGGACTGGGTCCACGCGGACCTTCCAGACCTCCGCTCTGGAAGCCCGCGCCCGCCGCGCAGAGCCGCGGATGCGGACTCCTACCACCAAGACGCAAAGGCACAAAGAGAGTGCTGTGGAGGCGGAGAATGTCCTCAGGCTGTGCAGGCGGTTCCGACACTGGAACCCTGGAATCCTTGAGTCCTTGATCCCTACCGTCTGCGGCGGCTGTTGACAGCGACAGAGCGGGAGTATAATAGTACTCGTCAGCAGGGCAGAGTTGGGCTTCTGCCCAAAGGAGGACCTGTGAATCTTCGCCACGCCCGAGGTCCGCACAACCGCAGCGCCCCTTCCCACAACCGGGCCGCGTGCCCCATGGCCGTCCTGTTGGCCATCTGCTGCTGCCTGTCGGCAGTCAGCGGACAGTGGCTGGAGGAGACCATCTATCTGCCGGACTCGCTCAGCGGGCTGGATAGTCCGCAATGCCTTGTGTATGACTCAGCCAACAACACCGTCTATGTTGGCGGCCAACACGGCAACTGCGTGCTCGCGATCGATGGGGCCACAAACCAGAGGATTGCCCGAATCCCGACCGGGTCGAATGGGGTGTCTCTCTGCTACAACCCGACCAACAACAAAGTCTACTGCGCCAACTACGACGACGCCAACGTCACCGTGATTGATGGTGCGACCAACAGCGCCATCGCCACCGTGGCTACGGGTACAAACCCTCGTGCTCTCTGCTACAACCCGACCAACAACAAGGTCTACTGCGCGAACTACTGGAGCGACAACGTGACGGTGATTGACGGTGCGGCCGACACAGTCGTCGCCACCGTGGCTGCTGGCAAATACCCTTATGCCCTGTGCTACAACCCGACCAACAACAAGGTCTACTGCGCAAACCAGTGGAGCGGCAAGGTGACGGTGATCGACGGCGATGCTGACAGCGTCATCGCCACTGCCGCAGTACAGGACCCTCGCGCTCTCTGCTACAACCCAACCAACAACAAGATCTACTGCGCGGACTGGAGCTGGAATGAGGTGTTTGTGATTGATGGCGCGACCGACAGCATCGTCGCGACCGTGGAGACAGGAGTCTACAACCTGTCTGCCGTTTGCTACAACCAGACTGACAACAAGGTGTACTGTACGGGCAGGACTATGGGCGTGGCCGTAGTTGACTGCGCGACCGACAGCTTCGTCACCCGCGTGAATGATGTAACTGGCCGCCTCTGCCATAACCCGAAGTACGACAAAGTCTACTGCGCAAGTGGCACACCCGTTGCGGTGATAGACGGCGTGACCGACAGCGTCATCGCCAACGTGCCTGCAGGCAACGGAACTAGTTACATCTGCTGCAGTACATTCGGCGACAAGGTCTACTGCGCGAACAAAGCGGATAACACACTGACCGTGATAAACGGCGTGACCGACAGCGTCGACGCCACCGTGACTTTTGCGGGTGACGGCCCTTATGCCCTCTGCTACAATCCGACCGACAACAAGGTCTACAGCGCGGACCGGGCCAGCGGCGACGTAGCTGTGATAGACGGCGCGGCCGATAGCATCATCGCCACCGCGGCCACGGGTGATTACCCTTGCGCTCTCTGCTGCAACTCGACCAACAACAAGGTCTACTCCGCCAATTACGCTACTGCCAACGTGACCGTGATTGACGGCGCGACCGACAGCATCCTCGCCACGGTGACTGCGGGCGACTACCCTAGTGCCCTCTGCTACAACCCGACCAACAACAAGGTCTACTGCGCGAACTCCTCATCCAGCGGCAATGTGACGGTGATTGACGGCGCGACCAACGAGGTCATCACCACCGTTGCTGCGGGCAAGAGCCCCTCTGCTCTGTGCTACAACGCAACCAACAACAAGGTCTACTGCGCGAACAGCGGCGACAGCAGCGTGACCGTGATAGACGGCGCGACCAATGGTATCGTGGTGACTATCCGGGTAGAAAGTAACCCGACTGCCTTCGCGTGGAATCCGG